>JACCDY010774076.1_pt1 | contig 36969 bp, 37 predicted proteins | sample 7446391 | NCBI WGS metagenome assembly JACCDY01 (sample SAMN15323451, study PRJNA562643) | freshwater metagenome | isolation source: river surface water | place: USA:Blue River Watershed | collected 2017-08-18 | reverse complement strand
CGCGCAGGCCCTCGGACGGGGGCCGGCCCTGGCTGCCCTCGACCATCAGGGCCTGCAGCGCCAGCGGGGTGAGCGCGTCACCGGCAGCCTGGCCCATGACGGCCTGCATGCGCTGGCGCAGCAGGTCGAGGCCGAAATACATCCACAGGGCGACGCCGGCGCCTAGCAGCAAGGCGAGCAGCGTGTCTGTGCTCCGGCTGACCAGCACCCGGTCGAACACCTGCAGCATGAAGAGCGTGGGCGCGAGCAGCAGCAGGTTCATGCAGAGCGAGAACACTGCGACATGACGCAGCGGCGCTCTCAACAGCTCGTACAAGGCTCGCATTCCCCACGCTCCCTGGCCCGAAGGCCGGTTCCCGGTGTCCTGGCGCATCCGCCCGGATGTGCATCAAGACTCAGGAATTTGTAAGAAGAAGAGACGCGTTTTTAGGGCTGCCGGACTGAATTTGCAAACTTAATTTACTGACACCGACCCGGGCCGGGTCTGCGTCGGGCGGGCGCTGGCGCCTCAGCCGTGGACCCAGCCCGCCTGCAGCCAGTGCCAGTAGCCCGGCACCAGCTGCCAGGGCAGCAGGCGGCTTCCGGCGGTGGCGGGGAGCACCGACCGGGTGAGGTGGTCGCGCCACTGGCCGCTGGCGCCGACCGCGTCGAGGAGGCGGTCCTCGGGCCAGGGCTGGCCAGCCGGCAGCGCGATGGGGCCGGGCTCCTGCGCGAGGGGCAGGGTGCGGCCGGGGCCGGACAGGGCGTCGTGCACGCTGCCCCAGGCGCGGCCGGCCAGGCGGGCGGCCACCCCCGAGAGCGTGGCCTCGGCCTGGGCCACGTCGCGGCAGGTGAGGGTGTATTGGCCCAGCACGTTGTCGAACAGCACCAGGGCCTGGGGCCGCAGCGCCAGGAATTCTTCCAGCCGCGAGAGCGCCTCGGCGTTGTGGAAGCGGACCTCGATGCCATGCCGGGCAATCACCCGGCGGTGGTTGATCTTGAAGAGGGGGCCGGCCGCCGACTCGAAGTCGACCGCGTCGATGCGGCGAAAGCGCGCGAGGAAGCCGTCGTCCATCATCCAGCCGGCGCTGGCGCCGAAGAGGAGCAGGTCGTCGTGTCCCTCGGGGGCTTGTGCCAGCCAGGCGGCGAGGGCGGCGCGGGTGCGGGCCCAGCGCGATTGCGAGCGCCAGGCGCGCACATGCCAGCGCAGGTCGAGAACCGTCACGCGTGTCCTCGCCGCAGGCAGGGACCCGGCTGCGCCGGCGCCATCAGAAGGGCGGCTTGATCACCCGCGCGCAGGTGCCGCGAATGAGCTTGACCACCTGGCCGCCCTCGATGGTGAGGGACTGCTCGAACGCGCCGGTGCTGCGGTCGATGGTGAAGGCTTCCTGGCTGATGGTGGTGCCAAAGCGCTGGAACATCGCCGGCCGGGTGACGGTGAGCTGGTTGCCCTTGAGGGTCAGGGTGCCGCCACGGCTTTCGGAGATGGCGATGCGGCCCTGGTACCAGCCCGAGCGCTGCTCGAGGTCGATCTGGGCCAGGGACATGCGCGAGGGCTCGTTGCCCTGGATGCCCAGGGTCTTCTGCGCCTCCTGGTCGAGGTGGAGCTCACAGATCATGTCGATGATGCCGCCGGTCGGGGGAATCGCGGCGCCGTTTCCACCGGAAGCGGCCACTGATGCTTCCAGCTTCGTATCGCCTGAAAAAAGAAGACTTATTCCGTAGATTCCGGCCATGGCCAGAATGCCGATCACGATGCCGATGAACAAGTTCTTCATATTGCACTCAAGCGATGCGGGGATGAGCCGATCATACTTTGGCAGCGTCTTCTCGCGCCCCTCCGTTGATGCGGGTGGTGGCGCAGGTGACAATCCCCCGCCATTGAGTCTTGACTCGGCGCCATCCAAGAATTCTTGAGGTCAGCATGTTCATTCGAATCCTTCTGGGAGGCATCGTCGCCAGCCTGTTCGCGATGGTGATCACCCTCTCCATCGTCAACACCGGCAAGACGAAGGACCTCGACACCCGCCTGGCCAAGGCCACAAAGCAGATCAAGGAGCAGGAAGAGACCCTGCAAAAGCTCGAGGAGGTCCTCCACGGCATGGCCGACAAGGACAAGGGCCATGGCGGCCATGGCGCAGCGCCGCACTGGGAGTACGCGGGCGAGATGGGCCCGGAGAACTGGGGCAAGCAGTTCCCCACCTGCGCCGCGGGCAAGTCGCAGTCGCCGCTGAACATCGTCGGCCCCTTCGAGAAGTCCACCGTGACCCTCAAGCCCGACTACAAGCCGGGCGTGCTCAAGGTGATCAACAACGGCCACACCATCCAGGTCAACGTCGCCCCGGGCAGCACGCTCAAGGTCGGCAACGAGAGTTACGAGCTGGTGCAGTTCCACTTCCACCGCCCCAGCGAGGAGCAGATCGACGGCAAGCCCATGGCCATGGTGACCCACATGGTCCACAAGAGCGCCGATGGCAAACTGGCGGTGATTGGCGTCCTGATGCGAGAGTCCGCCGTCCAGAACCGCACGCTGTGGTCCATCTGGAAGAACATGCCGCCCAAGGAAGGCCCCGAGGTGGAAGTGGCCGGCGTCTCCATCAACCCGGCCACCCTGCTGCCCGAGTCGCTGGCGCACTACGCCTACGAGGGCTCGCTCACCACCCCGCCCTGCACCGAAGGCGTGAAGTTCTTCATCATGAAGTCACCCATCGGCATCCAGCGCGAGATGATCGACAGCTTCCCGTTCAAGATGAACGCCCGTCCGGTGCAGCCACTCAATGGCCGCAAGATCGGCGCGTCCTGACCATCAGGACGGCAAATCAGAACGGCCAGAAAGGCGCCCACCAGGGCGCCTTTTCCTTTTCCTCCCCCGGGGGCAGCGGCGGCAGCTTGCCGCAGTGGAGCGCCAGGCCCTGCGCGAACACGCTGTCCCGGGGCATCTGGCGCCACAAGCCGTCCTCATCGAGGTCGAACAGCTTGGCGCCCGTGAGCATGGGCCCGCCGTAGCTGGTCATCGCGGTGATGCGGTGCATGCGGTGCTTGCAGTCGTACTCGTTGCGGTAGAGGCGCGAGCGCACGCCATCCGGGTCCGGGGCCTGCATGTCCTGGATCTCCCAGACCTTCATCACGTAGTCCTCGCGCACCCGCGAGCTGCGGTCCCAGTACAGGGTCATGGCCGGTGTCTCGCCCAGGGCGATCCAGGGCGACTCGCCCGGGCCGATCGTCACCTCGAGTTCGGGCAGCGCCTGCGGCTTCGGCACCCGGGGCTCGAAGAAGGCGTAGGACAGGTAGCCCGCGCCGGCGGCTAGGGCGACCAGGGCCCCGACCTTGAGCAGGCGGGGAGTGAAGGCGCTGTCTCGCGGGTTGCGCGCGTTGCGGGGAGCGTTGGGCATGGAGGTGGTGTTCAGTGGTAGCTGCCGGCCAGGGTCAGCAACTGGCCGCCGGTGCCGAGCTTGAATCGGGTGATGCCGGGCAGGGCGCGTGTGTTCACCCCGCCCAGGTCGAGGCGCTCGACGCCGAGGCGGCGCAGGTATTCGATGCCGCGCCACATCAGCAGGTTATGGGCATTGGCCTTGCGCCCGAGGTCGCTGGACCAGCCGATGTGGTACGTGGCGGTGCTGCCGTGGATCAGGAACAGCAAGGCCGCCTGCGTCTCCTTGCGCGATTGCGCGTAGCTCACCGCGAAGCCCAGCTCGCGCGAGGGTGCCGCCTCGATATAGGCGGAGACGAAGTCGGTGGGCAGGCCCTGGAAACGGCGCTCGGCGCGTTGCTGCGTCTCGCGCGCGAGCAGGCGCTGCGCCTCGGGCAGGCTGGGTTCCACACGGGCGCTGAAGGCGGCGTCGGCTTCCGTCTTGGCCAGGCGGTTGCGCCACTTGCCATCCAGCCCGGCGCGCAGGGCTTCCAGGGGCTGGGTCAGGTCCAGCATGACGGTGGAATAGCCGGTCATCACCCGCCACAAGCCGCGCGTCTCGGTCTCGACCTCGGGCGAAGCCGGCGCGTCCGGCGAGAACAGCGCCACCCGCAGCCGGGGCACCGGCAGCGATTGCTTCAGGAGGCGGATGGCCTGCGCGCGGGCGTCCGGGGGCAGGGCCGGGTCCCACACCGGGCCGCGGGTGCAGGAGGCCAGCGAGAGGTAGCCGGCGATGCGGCGGACCATGAACTGGGCCAGGCCCATGAGCTCGCCGTTGACCCGGATGGCGGCACGATGAATACGAACGTTGAGGTTTTGGAGGGCCTGTCCATAGGCCCAGGACTGCTGGAGAGAACTTCCGTGCTCACGATGGAAGCCTTCCCACGCGGCGCGTTCCAGCAAGTCCCAATCGACATTCATCGCCCCATAATAGCCAAAGGTCAATAAGCGAATCGTGCGCGCGATGGGAATAAGGTCGGAACGGGGCCGCAAGAGGGTCAAGTTCCCGTCCCTGGCGCCGATTCATCCCCGGGAGACAGGTTCTTGGCGAGCCCCATCAAAGGCAAGGGCGGCGCCGGCGTTCAAGGCAGCGCGCGGCGAGTGGCGTCCCAGGACATTCCCGGGGCGCGCCTGACTGCCTCCGGCGTCGTGCTTCTCCTGTTCTACCTGGGCTTGCCGGTGGCGATCCTGGGCAACCTGCTGGACTTCCTGTTCCAGTGGTGGTTTGGCTGGTGCATCGGTTTCTGGTGCCTCGTGAATTGAAGGTGGGTCATGTTCTTCTTCGTTGGTTTTGTGGTGATCTTCGGCGCGGTGTTCGGTGGCTACATCGCCGCCGGCGGCAAGATGGCGCCCATCATCAAGGCGGCCCCCTTCGAGATCATCATCATCGGCGGCGCCGCGATCGGCGCCGCGCTGGTGGGCAACAGCATGGCCATCTTCAAGGCGGCCATGGGCGGCATCGGCAAGTGCATCTCCGGCCCCAAGTGGAAGCAGGCCGACTACCTGGCCGTGATGGTGCTGGTGGGCAAGCTGCTGGGCGTGATGAAGAAGGAAGGCGTGGTGGCGCTTGAAGCCCACGTCGAGAACCCCGACTCCAGCCCCATCTTCGGCGAGTTCCCCAAACTCGCCCATGACCACTTCATCGTGCAGATGATCTGCGACCCGCTGCGCCTGGCCGTCATCTCGCAGGGCAACCTCGAAGCCGACACCGTCGAGGACATCATGAAGACGGCGATCAAGGCGCATCACCACGACGCGATGCGCGCGCCGGCGGCCCTGTCCACCATTTCCGGTTCGCTGCCGGCGCTGGGCATCGTGGCCTGCGTGCTGGGCGTGATCAAGACCATGGGCGCCATCGACCAGCCTCCGCCGGTCCTGGGCGCGCTGATCGGTGCGGCGCTGGTGGGCACCATGCTGGGCGTGTTCATGTCCTACGCCATGTTCGAACCCTTTGCCGGCCGCCTGGCCCAGGTGCTCGACGAGGACGGCCAGATCTACAACGTGATCCAGCAGATGATCGTCTCCAACCTGCGCGGCCACCCGCAGCCGGTGATGATCGAGACTGCGCGCGCCTGCATCAGCCACCACAACCAGCCCAGCTTCTCTGAAGTGTTCGACGCCTTGCGAGGCTCGTGATGGCCGAAGCCGCAGCCGCCACCGAAGAAGAAAAGCCCGCCGCCGCAGCCGAAGCGCCTGCGCAAGCGCCGGCGTCCGCCGAAGCCGCGCCTGCGGCCGACGGCGGCGAGCCGGTGCGGCCGATCATCAAGAAGATCATTCTTGAAGATGGCCACGGCGGTGCGCACGGCGGCGCCTGGAAGATCGCGCTGGCCGACATGATGACGGCCATGATGGCCTTCTTCCTGCTGATGTGGCTGCTCGGCGCGACCAAGGAGGACCAGCGCAAGTCGGTGGCCGACTACTTCCGCCCGGCCTCCCACAGCCAGATCAAGTTCGGCGAGCTCGCCGGCTCCGACGGCCTGCTCGGCGGCAAGTCCATCATCGACCCCGACGGCTTCCCCTACACCGCCAAGCAGACCTCGGTGATGGAGCGCCTCACGCCCCAGGCCAAGGGCGGCCCCAACACCGACAACGGCTCCTCGCAGGAGGAGAACAACAAGGAAGGTCCGCAGGAGGAGTCGCCGAACGCCGACGGCGCCAAGGGCTCGCAGAAGCAGCAGCAGGACAAGGAAAACTTCGACAAGCTCGAGAAGGAGCTGAAGCAGAAGCTGGCCGAGAACAAGCAGCTCGCGCAGCTGGGCGACCAGGTCTCGGTCACCCGCGACAAGGACGGCCTGCGCATCGAGGTGATCGACAAGGCCAAGTTCTCCATGTTCCGATCGGGCACCGCCGAACTCGACGACAAGGCGATCGCCCTGCTCAAGGAAGTGGCCGGCTCGGTCAAGGGCCTGCCGAACAAGGTCGCCGTCCGCGGCCACACCGACAGCCTGGGCTTCGCCCCGGACAGCGGCCGCAACAACTGGTCGCTCTCGACCGAGCGCGCCGACGCCACCCGCAAGGTGCTGCAGGGCGCGGGCGTTCCCTACGACCGCTTCCAGCGTATCGAGGGCGTGGCGGACACCAACCCCTTCATCCAGGGCAACCCGGCGGACCCGCGCAACCGGCGCGTGAGCATTACCGTTTTGAACCAGTGAGGGCGCCTTGAGGCCCTCAGCCCCGGGTGAAGGCGTCGAACATCGCCTGCATCTCTGCGTGCCAGTTGCCTTCGTGCTCCACCGCGGTCTGTACCAGCACCGTGCGGGTAGGCATGTCCACCGCCAGCCGCTGGCCGTGGTGGCCATTGAAGTACAGGCGCGAGCCGTCCGGCTTGTGGTGCCACATGTGAGCCTTGTAGCCAAAGCTGGGCCCCGCGACGCCGTGGCGCACTTGGGCGTCCAGCGGTCCCCAGTTGGTGAACTCACGCACCCACTTCTCGCTGATCACCTGTGTGTTGCCAGCCCGGCCCCGGTTGGCCACCAGCGTGCCCAGGCGACCCCAGTCTCGCAAGGTGGCAGCGAAGCCGATGCAGTTGAATTCGTTCCGTTGGGAGTCGGTGGTCCAGGTCGCCATGTCCTGTGCGCCCAGCGGCTGCCAGAGGACTTCCTGCGCAAACTCGGACATCGATCGCCCCGTCACCCGGCGGATCACCATGCCTAACGTGAGCGGGCACAGCTCGTTGTAGTTGTAGCGTCGGCCCTGCTCCTCTTCGCGCCGGTTCCATCGGGCAACCACAATCCCGATGTCTGCGCCGGTACCCATGAAGGCGCCCGGGTAGATGATGTTGTTGTCCCTGTCATGCAGCACGGCCGCGCCGCTGGACATGTTGCTCAGATTGCGCAGTGTCACCCCGCCATGCAACGTGCCGTGCAACTCGGGCAAATATTTCTGCGCCTCGTCGTCGTAGGAAGCAATGAGGCCTCGGTCCAGGCAAATGCCCAGCAGCAGTGAGGTGACGCTCTTGGCCATGGACCAACTGGTCAGGCGCATGGCGGCGGTGCGATCGAAGCGATAGCGCTCCAGCAGAATCTGGCCGTCACGCGCCACCAGCAGGCCGGTGACGGGCCAGGAGGCGAGGTAGTCGTCCGGCGATTTTTGCGAAAGGCCCCAGCGATAACGCAGGTCGTTCACGGGCGCCTCGCGCCAAGGCATGGGCGTAGCCGACGGGGCGATTGAGCGATGGGGAAACAGTCGCTCGAAGCCGCCCGCGTAGTTGCCCACCCGATAGACCGTCTCCCGGTTCAGACCGCCTGCCAACCCGATGGGGTAGCCGCGACTCGCCCCCCATTTGTCTGCCGTCTGAGCCCAAACCGGGGGCGCGAGTGCGGGCAGAGCCGAGAGGCCGGCCATGCCGGCCAGGCCGAAGCCGGCTTGAAGGAATGTGCGCTTGTCCATCGATCTCTCCTTGCACGGCAATCCGCACGGACATAGCCCGGCGGGCGCTGGCGTCATGAACCCAGCCGCTCTGCCTCTCCCTCGAGGGTCTGGGGTCAATTGTGTTCATTTTGGCAGGTGCATGGACCGATGCCACAATCGCGCGATTTCGGCCGAGCCGCCCAGCCGCCAGGGGCAGGCCTCTCACATCACAACAGGAGATTCCTCGCATGCAACGCCGCCACGCCCTCGCCCTCACCGCCGCCTCGCTGGCCGGCGCGCTGCCCCTCGCCGCCCGCGCCCAGGCCTTCCCGAGCAAGGCCCTCAAGATCGTCGTGCCCTTCGCCGCTGGCGGCGTGGCGGACCTCACCGCCCGCACCGTCGCCCAGCGCATGTCCGAGACCCTGGGGCAGCCGGTGGTGATCGAGAACAAGCCCGGCGCCGGCGGCATCGTCGCCGCCGATCTGGTGGCCAAGTCCGAGCCTGACGGCCACACCCTGCTGCTCATGTCCAACGCCAACGCGGTGAGCGCCGGCCTGTTCAAGCAACTGCCCTTCGACCCTGCGCGCGACTTCAGCATGGTCTCGCTCCTGGGCACCTTCGACCTGGTGCTGGTGGCCGGCGGCGAGTCCCGCTTCAACAGCCTGCAGGAGATGCTGGCCTATGCCAGGGCCAACCCGGGCAAGCTCAATATCGGCAGCATCAACATCGGCAGCACCCAGCACCTGGCGGCCGAACTGTTCAAGAGCGTCGCCGGACTCGACGCGCAGGTGGTGCCGTTCAACGGCACGCCGGCGGTGGTGACCGCGCTGCGCGGTGGCCAGATCGACGTCGCCGCCGAGGTGCTGAGCCCGGTGCTGCCGCAGATCAAGGGCGGCGTGCTCAAGGCCCTGGCCATCACCGGCACCCGCCGCAGCCCGGCCCTGCCCCAGGTGCCCACCGCGCGCGAAGCCGGCGTGGCCAACCTGGTCGCCTCGTCCTGGAACGCGCTGGGGGTGCCCGCCCGCACCCCGCGCGAGGTGGTCGAGCGCCTCAACCGCGAGGTGGTGGCTGCGCTGAACCACGCGCCCACCCGGCAGAAGCTGGTCGACATGAACATCGAGCCCGCCCCGGGTACGCCGATCCAGGCTCAGGAATGGCTGGCCGCCGAGACCAAGCGCTGGGGGGACGTGATCCAGCGTGCGGGGATTCAGAAGCAGTAAGCGACTGGCTTCCAGGCCTTCCCCTCGAAGGCGCCCGGGCCGTTTGGTTAGGGCGCCTTTTTCCTTTCCGCCTCTTAATTCCTAAGGTCTCCTTTTCGGAGCGGCCAAGGTCCACGCCGGCGCAAGTGCATGGTTACAAATTGCTACAAGTTTCAGCCGAAGTCAGGGTATGAAATTCAAGTCAGCTTTTCGGCTGGACAAAGGCCCAGTTCGTGAGTGAGTCCCCTCCTGCGAGTGGCTCGCCACGGCCGAGAAGCCGCGATTTGGCTGGGGGTGAGGCCTCTGCGAGAACCGGCCGAGTTCGATACAAGGGCCTGTCGAACTCAGTTGCTGTGAATTTTTGTGCGAGCGGAGGGTTTCTCCTCTGAAAGTCCTGGCCTCGCGGTGAAACGGGTATTGCACCGCTCTCACTGCTCTGGCTGCCCTGGCCGCCTCCGCCGCTTTCGCTCAGTCTTCCGTCACCCTGTCGGGTGGCATGTCGATGGGTGTGCAGCAGTCCACTATCCGTGACACGGCTGGCGCAACCCTCGGTCAAATGACCCGTATCGCTGGCGTTGATGTCGTGACCGGCAACAGCCTGTACTTCACGGCGACCGAGGACCTCGGTGGCGGCATGAAGGCTTCCGGCCAAATCCAGCTGCGCTTCGCAGCCCTGAACGGTGGCAGCGCAAACGGCGGTACTGCTGTTGCCGCAGAAAACAACCAGAACAGCGCGCTGAACACCGGTGACCTGTTCGCTGAGATCAGCGGTGGCTTTGGCGCCATCAAGGCCGGCAAATTCACCTTTGCTTCTCACTCGGGCTATAACGCATTTGCTTCGCGCACGGTGACCACCCTGGCCCCCTCTGTCAACGCAATGGGTGGTGACAACATCGTTCAGTACACCAGCCCCACATTCAGTGGCTTCACCGTGGCGCTGGGTGCCGCCGCTCCTGGCACCAAAATCGGCCAAGACTACGGCCTGGGCATCAAGCTGAACTACGCAGCCGGCCCGCTGAGCGTTCAAGCTGCCCACACCTCCAGCGTTAACGGCGCTGAGTTTGCTGCTGCCGGCACGACCGGTGGTTTCACTGCCGCGACTGGCAACACTACCACCGCAACTCCCATCATCGCCAAGGCTTCCGCTGCGGGCGTGTCCAAGGTTGCCGCTCTGGGCGCCTCCTACGATCTGGGTATGGCCAAGCTGTTCGCCGCCACCTTCCGTCGCTCCACCGATGCACCGATCAGCACCAACCTGGAAGCTGCGGGCTACACCCTCAGCATTGCGGTTCCCGTTGGCGCCGCCACCCTCAAGGCGGGCCTGATGAACAACAGCAAGGAAAACGCCTACGTGGACCGCACTTCCTATGGCGTCGACTACGCTCTGAGCAAGCGGACCACCCTGGTGGCCGAGTTTGCCCGCGACAAGCAGGCCCTTACTGGCGCCAATGCCACCAACAACTACTTTGTTGGCGTCGCCCACACCTTCTAATTCCCCGCAGGCTCACGCCTGCTGAGAACCAGAAGCAAAAAAACCCGCCGGGGCAACCCGGCGGGTTTTTTACTTGCAAAAGCGAAACCGTAGCCTCCAGTTCCTGACGCGAAGCATCTGGCACCTGCGCGGGCGTCTCCGTGCCGAGCGCCCAGCAAAAAGCCCCGCACGCCTTGCGGCTGCGGGGCTTGGCTTCTCCGGTCTGGAAGAGCGGGATGGGGCTCAACCCATCATCTTGATCGCGGTGAAGATCTCGTTGGCCTTCTTGCGGTTGAACTCGTGGGTCCGGCCCTTGGTGGTGAACCAGTCGATGATGGTCAGGATGCCGCAGCCGCCGAAGGTCAGCAGCTTGATGATGCCCATGCCCATGTCGCCCAGCATGAAGCGGTCGACGCCGAAGCCGCCGAACAGGATGGACAGGACCAGCATGGTGCCGGGGTCCTTCTTGGCGGAGTCGTACTGCGACGTGAAGAGCATCTTCTGGTTCTCAGAGAGGTCCTTCATCATCATCATCTGTTCGGCGGGGGTGAAATCAGCTGCCACGGGGTTGCCTTTCTTGGAATAGTGCGAAGTACTCGCGAAGAGAAATGGCGGTGATGGCCGCCATTACGGGAAGCGCCATGACATGCTGGTCCCAGGACCTGTCCCACTCGCCGTGGAGCAGGCTGATGATGGCGCGGGTGATGCCGCAGCCCCAGCAGTCGATGTCAAAAAGGGTGTCGATGACGCAGGGCACCGACCAGGGCGCACTGCCGCCCACATGGCCGGCGGCCAGGGCCGTGGCAAGCACCACGGGCAGGAGGAGTGCCTTGTAGAGGCGGTCGATCGTCATCCCGAAGGGAGAAGCTCTGCACTTCGCCCAAATAGTTCGTTTTGACAAGTATAGGCGCGTGCCGATGGCTCGTCAGTCACCTGTTGGACGGCTCTGCAACGTCGCCCGCAAACCAAGGTATGCGCAAAGACCCGCGCGTACGCCAAATGGCGAATTCGAGGGCTCGAGGCCTGCGGTCCGCCCCCTGCCAGGCGAATGACGCCGGTGCCTGGACGGCACCGGACGATTCGGGTGGACTTTCTTCAGACCCGCTCGAGCAGCACCGCGATGCCCTGCCCCACGCCGATGCACATGGTGCACAGCGCGTAGCGGCCACCGGTGCGATGCAGCTGGTTCACCGCGGTGGTGGCCAGGCGCGCGCCGGAGGCACCCAGGGGGTGGCCCAGCGCGATGGCGCCGCCGTTGGGGTTCACCCGCGCGTCGTCGTCCTTTAGGCCCAGCTGGCGCAGCACCGCCAGGCCCTGGGCTGCGAAGGCTTCATTGAGCTCGATCACGTCGATCTGGTCCAGGGTGATGCCGGTCTGAGCCAGGAGCTTGAGGGTCGCCGGCGCCGGGCCGATGCCCATGACGCGTGGGGGCACGCCGGCCGTGGCCATGCCCACGATGCGCGCGCGCGGCGTGAGGCCGTGCCTGCGGGCCGCGTCCTCGCTGGCGATCAGGAGGGCACAGGCGCCATCGTTCACGCCCGAGGCATTGCCCGCGGTCACGGTGCCGTCGGGGCGGACCACGCCCTTCAACTTGGCCAGGGCCTCGAGGCTGGTTTCGCGGGGGTGTTCGTCCTTGGCGACGATGATCGGGTCGCCCTTCTTCTGGGCGATGGTCACCGGGGTGATCTCGGCGTCGAAAAAGCCCGCCTTCTGCGCGGCGACGGCCTTGAGCTGGCTGGCCAGGGCCATGCGGTCCTGGGCCTCGCGCTCGATCTGGTAGTCGGTGGCGACGTTCTCGGCCGTCTCGGGCATGGCGTCCACGCCGTACTTTTCCTTCATCAGCTTGTTGACGAAGCGCCAGCCAATCGTTGTGTCATAGACCGCGTTGTTGCGGGAGAAGGCGCTCTCCGCCTTGGGCATGACGAAGGGCGCGCGGCTCATGCTCTCGACGCCGCCGGCGATCATCAGCTGCATCTCACCGGACTTGATGGCGCGGGCGGCCGAGCCCACCGCATCGAGGCCGGAGCCGCACAGGCGGTTGATCGTGGCGCCGGGCACGCCCAGAGGCAGGCCCGCGAGCAGGGACGACATGCGGGCGACGTTGCGGTTGTCCTCGCCGGCCTGGTTGGCGCAGCCGAAGAACACGTCGTCAATCGCTTCCCAATCGACCTTGGTGTTGCGGGCCATCAGGGCCTTGAGCGGGATCGCGCCCAGGTCGTCGGTGCGCACGGAGGACAGGGCGCCGCCGTAACGGCCGAAAGGAGTGCGGATGGCGTCGCAGATGAAGGCTTGGGAGGTCATGGTCGAAATTCTAGGAGTCGCCTGGCCGAGGTCCTGTAGCCGAGGCGACTGGCCCATCGCTCAAAGAAAAAGCCCCTGGCATCACTGCCAAGGGCTTTTGTTTGGTGGCGCTTCACGGACTCGAACCGCGGACCTGTGGATTATGATCGCCGACGCTGTTGAGACTTCAGCAGTAATTTCAAGAGGTTGCGCCTCCGAAATTTCGCGGTGCGCATCGACCGTCCTGCCACGCTGCTGCGCCTGCTAAAAACCGTGCGATAGGCACGCAGCGGCAACAGTTGGCCGCATCACTTGCCAAACGCTGCGCGAAGCTTGACGGACGCTGCCTCAATGGCGCCATCAAGCTCACCAGCAAGCACAGCGTTCTTGAGCAGTTTGATGTTGACCCACTTTCACGGACACCTTACCGTTCAGGAACAAGGAGTCCGAAGTGCCCAAAACCAAGCCGCCGTACCCGGCGGAATTCCGTCAACAAATCATTGAACTGGCCCGTGCCGGGCGCACGCCCGCCGAGTTGTCCCGCGAGTTCGGGCCGACCGCGCAGAGCATTGCCAACTGGATTGCTCAAGATGCGCGTGACCGGGGCAAGCCCTTGCCAGGCAAGGAAGGCCTGAGCAGCGCCGAGCGCGAGGAGTTGGTTCGCTTGCGCCGGCAGCTACGCCAAGTGCAGCAAGAGCGCGACATCCTGGCAAAGGCTACGGCCTGGTTTGCCGCCAGAAGCGAGAAGACGTCCACGCCGTCTACGAACTCGTGAGCGCGAACCAGGCCGACGCCAACAGCGCAGGCGTGCATGCTTTCTGCCGTGTCCTGGGCGTCTCGGCCAGCGGTTACTACCAGTGGCTGCAGCGCGCTCCCAGCGCGCGCCAGATCGCCAATGCGGTGATGACCGAGACGATCCGGCAGGTTCACCGTGAGTCCGACGAGACCTACGGGATGCCCCGGGTGCGCGCTGAGTTGCAGGCGGCCGGTCATCGCATCAGCCGCAAGCGCGTAGCTCGACTGATGCGTCTGGCGCAACTGCGCGGGGTCAGTCGGCGTAGGGGCTTCACGGTTACCACCGAGCGCAACCCGCGTCAGCGGCCGGCGCCTGACCTGGTCAATCGACGCTTCCATGCCCAAGGGCCAGACCAGCTATGGGTAGCCGATATGACCTACGTGCCGACCTGGCATGGGTTCTTGTACCTGGCCGTGGTCGTCGATGCCTTCAGCCGCAAGGTGGTGGGGTGGTCAATGGGCGAACGCATGACAGCCGAGCTGGTGATTGGTGCTTTGAACATGGCGCTGCACACCCGCAAGCCCGAGTCGGTGATCCATCACTCGGACCAGGGCAGCCAATACACCAGCGTGGCCTTCGGCAGCCGCTGCCAGGAAATGGGCGTTCGTCCGTCAATGGGCACGGTGGGCGACGCCTACGACAACGCGATGGCCGAAAGCTTCTTCGCCACGCTCGAATGCGAGCTGCTCAATCGCCGCAGTTGGAAAAGCAAAGCCGAAGCCAGGACCGCACTGTTCACCTGGATCGAGGGTTGGTACAACCCGCGCCGGCGCCACTCCGCACTCGGCTACCTCTCACCCATTGCATTCGAGGAGAAGCTCGCCACCCAAACCCACGCCCCACTGACCGCTTGAGAATCAAGCAAATACCTGTCCGTGGGATGGGGTCAACATCAACATCAACATCAGACACTGGGTGGCAGCCCCGCAGGTGTGAACGCACGCTGTGGGGGATGCATCAAGCCAACCGCTCAGCTGCCATCGTGGCCACAAGCTTGCTGTAGTGGCGCTCCAGCATGACCACTGAGGTGCCCATCTGCTTGGCCAGCGTGTGTATGTCCATGCCGCCCAGCAACTCCCGCGTGGCATAGCTGTGGCGAAGGCTATAGAGACTTCTGGCCAATCCCGCTTCGTTCTTGCTCATGCCCAGTTCCGCCAGCAGCCTGCGGAAAACATGTGTGAATTCGTAGGGCTGCGAGCCGTCTTCAAAGCAGAAGACCTTGCGATTCAGCTTGGCGGCGATCAACGCTTCAAACGACATGCCCGCTAGTGGGGGCTGCGCATCATGCAGCCTTGCCAGCGCAGCCGCGCATTCATGCTTGGCGATCAACCAGCGCGGCCCCGTTTTACCTGAGACCCAAATCCTGAGATAGCGAACCCCTTTGTCCTCGTGCCAGTCAATATGTCGCCACTGGAGATTCATGCTCTCCGTACCTTGCCGCATGCCTGTGAGCAGCAATACATCCACCAAGTCGCGCAGCAGCCTTCGCATTTCCGCTGTCTTGCCTGTGACCTGTAGATGCCAGTCCCTCAGGTGGTCGCGGAGCTTTTGAATCTCCGCCTCTGAGAAGGCAGGACGAGCCTGACCTTTCTCTCCCTTGCCCTGCAACTTGGGCAGTGGAACTCGCTCGCTGATCCAGCCCCGTGCCACTGCGGTCTGGTGAATGCGATTGAGAGCACTGGAGAAGTTGAGCAAGGTGCTGGCGCGGGGAGTGCGCCCCATCTGCTGATTGCGCCAGGCTTCAAATGCCAGCATGTCTTTGGCGCTGATGCTGGTCAGATACATCTGCCCAAAGTAGGGAATGAAGTACCGCTGGATCACGCCTATGTACGCGGTGTACACACGCTTGCCTGCCCCTGCCGCCATTTCTCGCTCCAGGTCTTCGATGCAGGCGCGACCAATGTCTTCAAACCGCTTGAGCGTTGGGGCTAGTCCCAGCCGTTCCCTGTATCTGGCTTCGTCATAGCGCTCGCAGGCCACGCAGGCAGCGTCGATCTGATTGCGCTGGCGGGTGCTGAAGCGGATCCACTTGGGTGTGAGCAAGCGAATACGAGCTTGCCAATAGCTGCTGCGGGAGACCCTGTAGAGGACAACTTCCCCGTCACGCAGGTGGATCAGAGGCGGCTCAACTGCTGTCAGGTCCGCAAGTTTGGCTGGAGGGGGCTTGGGGGCTGGGGTGAACCCACCGTCGTGAAAAACGACAGTGATGGCGTTGGGTTGTTTGTAGAAGGTGGGTAGGGCATACAGGGCGGGCTTGCGTCCCTGCCCCTGCGTCACGCTGAAAAAACCTTGTAGCTCACTCCCACACTTTAATTTCTGGTTGCAGGTTGGGCGACCAAATTCCCTCAGCGCCTGAACTATCGGCCTCGCTACCCCCGTATGTACGACCGTGCATAGCGTGAACGGAGCAAAGAAAAACCCCGCTGCCTTGAGGGCAGCGGGGTCTTATTTGGTGGCGCTTCACGGATCTGTGGGTCGAAACAGCGACTTGTACGTTGGTCCAGAGGTCGCCGTCGCCTGAGCATCTAGTGGGTACCACAGCGCTTCCAGAACGACGGGCGTAATCCGTGACCGCCTGATCGTCAGTGCAAGCGGCACGCGGCACCCGGCACCCGCAATTGACACCGTAATTTCGATCGCAAGTGGCACTGAAGAGATCGGCGAGATGCTTTGAAATAGGTTCCGTTGCAGATCGATTTTTGTTTTGGCAGTTTGACTCGATTGTCGATTGAAAGTAGGAGATTTGCGTGAGGAAAAGCTCGCCTTGAGTTTGTTCCGGTGTTTTTTTGTGTCTTTAGGTAATTATATTTTGGCGATTTCATATTGCGCGCCGGCTATTTAAATAGCCTTGTTGAACTTTGTTGTCGCAAGTATGTCGCCATCCAAAACTTCGGCTTAACTGGGTTGGGGTGGTACGAAATGATGAGAATGCGAAGTAAGTTGTTTGTCCCGGGATCACGTCCCGAACTGTTCCAGAAGGCGCTTCAAAGCGAGGCGGACGCGCTCTCCTTCGATTTGGAGGATGCGGTATCCGAAGAGCGCAAGGATGAAGCCCGAGGATATGTAGGCAAATTCCTTGAGACGTCTCGCGATACTGGAAAAGCCATCATTGTTAGAACCAACCCGGTATCTTCTGCGCACTTTGAAAAAGATATTCAGGCGATCGTCAGCGCGGGGCTGGATTTCATCAACATACCGAAAGTCGAAGATCCGGCAGAAATAGAAAAAGCCGAAAAGCTCCTGGTTTCATATGAGCAAGAGCTTGGGCTAAATAAACCGATCGGGATTCTCGTCAATATCGAATCGCCCAAGGGGCTGCGCAGGGCGGGGGAGCTGGCTTGGACGGGCCGACGGGTCGCCGGCCTGCAGATCGGCTATGGGGATCTCTGCTCCCCGCTGGGCATCGACCGGCGCGAAGTGGCGGCCATCCAGCACGTGATGTTTGCCGTGCGCATGGCAGCGGGCGAGGCCGGGGTCATGGCGCTCGACGGCGCGTTCACCGACGTGGCCGACCTCGACGGTTTCATCGCAGAGGCAGAACTCGCCAAGCGCATGGGTTTTGCCGGCAAGTCCTGCATCCATCCGACCCAGATTGACTCGGCCAACCTTGTATTTCGCCCGAGCGAGGCAGACATCGCCTACTCGCTGAAGGTGTTGAAGAAGCTGGAGAGCGCAGAGATGCGCGGGGTGGGCGCATTCGTCGTCGACGGACAGATGGTCGACGCCCCGCTTTTTGAGCGAGCGAATTCAATCATCCAGACGGCAAGAAAACTCGGGCTGATCGAGTGAGTGGATGGCGGCACACCACGCGCCTGGGGCGCAGGTGATGCGTCAAGGAGTCAGAGGTAGATTTAAACCAGGAGATAACCATGGACCGTAGGCAGTTTTTCAAAATATCCACCTTCGCCGCTGGCGGTGTGCTCTTGCCCCAGGCCTCTTGGGCGCAGGCTACTCTGCCCAGCCTGGTGAAGATCGTGGTGCCTTTCGCGCCGGGCGGAAGCAACGACGTCTTCGCGCGGGCGCTGGCCGAGCAACTCAGCGATGACATGAAGGTCACCTTCTTGGTCGAAAACCGGCCGGGCGCGGGCGGCGCAACCGGTTCGGCGCAAGTATCTAAATCAGCGCCCGACGGGGCCACACTGCTGCTTACTTCAAACAGCATCACCACGAATAACGCGTTGCAGGCCAAGCCGCCATTCGATGTGGCGACCTCCTTCACCCACTTGGCCATTCTCAACAAAGGGCCCTCGCTGGTCATCGTCAACAACAACAGCAAGTACAACGACCTGCCCAGCCTGTTCGATGCCATGAAGAAGGGGGCCGTGAAGAACTATGGCTCCGCAGGCATCGGTACGAATGCCCACCTGGCGGGGGAGATGCTTAACTTCGGCCTGAAGACAGAGGTCACCCATGTGCCCTACAAGGGGATCGCCGCCATCGCCAACGACATCATTGGAAACGAAATCGACTTCGTGATCACGACCTCGGCATCGGTGTCCGGCCAGTTGAAAGGTGGCTACCTGAAGGCGATCGGGGTCACCAGCCCGGAGGTGTCGCCCTTCTTCAAAGACCTCAAGCCCGTCGCCGACTTCATCCCGAAGTACGAAGTCGAATCCTGGTGGGGGGTTTTCGCGCCCCCGCGCATGCCTGCGCCGCTGGCCGATTTTCTCAATAGGAAGATCAACGAGATGACTCGCAAACCCAGGATGGCGGAGCTGTTCAAGAACGAGTCCACCATGGCCGTGAACATGGACGTTGACCAAGCGCGGAGGTTTGTCGCTGCAGAGAAAGAAAAATGGGTGGCTGTCGCCAAAAGCCGAAAAATCGAACCGATTTGACGCGTGCCAAGGGAGAGTCAATGCGCTTAAGCAAAAAAACGGTGAGTCAAGCCGCCACGGGGCCGCTTCAAGGCGTGCGTGTGGTCGACCTGACTCGGTTCGTCACCGGGAACATGATGGGTCACCAGCTCGCGGACATGGGTGCCGAGGTGATCAAGATCGAGCCGCCCGAGGGTGATCCATTCAGGGAGTGGAAAACCGAGGGCAGAGAGATCTGGTGGGAGATCTACTGTCGAAACAAACAGAGCGTCTGCCTCAACTTCAAGAACAAGAAATCCGTCGACATCATCCGCAAGCTGATTGTTGATGCAGATGTGTTGATGGAGAACTTCCGGGCTGGCGTCCTGGAGGAAATGGGGCTGGATCCCCAGGAACTCCTGAAGATCAACCCCAAGCTGGTAATCACCCGAATATCGGGTTGGGGTCAGGACAGCGTGTTTAAGCACAAGCCTGGCTTCGGGACCGTCATTGAGGGTTACAGCGGCTTTGCTGCCATCAACGGCTTCGGGGATCGGCCACCTGTCCTCCCGCCGCTATTCCTGGCTGACATGTCATCTGGGATTTACGCAGCCTTTGCCACCGTGGCCGCCGTCTTGAACGTCCGCAGTGGCACCGGAGAAGGGCAGGTCATCGACCTGGCCTTGTTCGACCCGGTGGTTGCCATGCTCGGTCCGCAGGCGGCGGTGTATCACCTGACCGGCAAGCTCAAGGAGCGGACCGGAAGCCGCTCTAGCACCACCTGCCCGAGGAACGTCTACAAGACGGCCGATGACCGATGGATCGCCATCTCCGCGGCCAAGCAAAGTATCGTGGAGCGGCTCTTCACACTGATCGGCCGGCCCGACATGGTCAGTGACCCTCGGTTCCTGACCAACGCCACGCGGCTCCAACATGTGGAACTGGTCGACGCTGCGGTAGGCGGCTTCATCCGGACCAAGACGCTCAAGGAAAATCTCGAGACCTTCGAGAAGAACTCGATCACGGCGGGCCCAGTCAACGACGCGTCCATGCTGCTGGATGATGAATTCGTCGCGAGCCGGGAGTCGCTGATCCTCTTTGGGATCCCGGGGAGCGAGATTCCCATGCACAACGTGACCTCCAAGTTCTCGCAGACCCCCGGGAACATTTATGGCTACGCCCCCGCCATCGGTGAGAACACCGCGGAGGTGCTTGGAAAGATCTTCGACAAGCGCACTCTGGACGCCTTCAGGGCAGAACGAATCATTGTTTGAAAGGACATGGAAATGACGCGAATTGGTACCCAAATAACAGGCCCCGCAGCCTGGAAGGGCCCCGAGATCGACTGGAAGAAGGAAGGTCTCCATGTTCTTTCGGCAGATGAACTGAAAGAAATTAATCAGGCGCTGGTGCATTTGAAGTCACTGGGGAGACTCGATTTCCCCGACGTCAACCCGTCTAACTTCCCGTTAGACAAAGTGGGCAAGCTTATGCGGTCGCTGCCCGAGCGCCTCAAGAACGGCTGCGGCTTCGTCATGCTGCGTGGCCTGCCCCGGGACGAGTACAGCGACGATGACATGGCGTATGTCTACTTCGGGCTGAGCGCCTATGTCGGCAAAACCCTCACCCAGTCTTATCTGGGCGATTTGATCGGCCACGTGGTGAACGTGAGCGACTATGAGCCGAAGTCGCGGGGCTATCGCAAGGGCGGCGGCCAGTTGATGCACACCGATTCGTGCGACATCATCGGTCTGATGTGCCTGCGCACCGCACTCGCTGGCGGTGAGAGCCGCATCAGCAGCGCGGTCGCTGTCCATAACTATATGGCCCAGCATCACCCTGAGAGCCTGCGCGTTCTTGAGAAGGGGCTGTACCTGAAGCGCACAGACGAAGACGGCCGGCATGCCACCAGGATCTTCAGCGAACATCGCATCAAGTTCTTCAACGAGCAGAACGGCGAGTTCATCAGCTACTTGCCCACTGGCTATGCCCGTCTTTGTGAGAAGAGCGGCGAGCGCCCCTACACGCAGGAGGAGTCTGACGCTCTTTTTTGCGTGCGCAAGGTGGCGGCCATGCCTGAGCATTACCTGGACATGGGCTTCGCCGAAGGTGACATCCAGTTCCTGAACAACCGCACCATGGTGCACGGTCGCACCGACTACACCGACGCGCAGGAACTGCACAAGCGCCGGCACTTGCTCCGAATGTGGCTGCGTGCAGACAGCTGGCAGAAGATGCCCGAGACGCAGATTTTCCATACGGACGAAGACATGGCCCTCTGGGCAAAGAACCGAAGGCCGCTCATGGAGCTGCCGTCGAAGCACGATGCAGACGTTCTGGCCGGGGTGACCAGCAAGATGGTCGACTGACCCTCCCGTTCCTCACGCTTTTTGTAGGCTTGAGGGGGCAGCCCGCGTGCGGTGGAGCCCCCTTCCTTGCGATGCATGCCATGGCAAAGACTTTTGAATTCAACAGTGTGTCCTCCATCCGTGTGTCCAGCGGCGGCGCAAGGGCGTTCGCCGAGCTGATCGGCCGACTGCCGTGCAAGCGCCTCCTCGTCGTGTCTGACCCGGGGGTGATCGGTGCAGGGCTGCTCTCGCCCGCACTGGACAGCCTCGACGCGCACAAGATTCCGTTTCGTGTCTTCTCTGATGTGGAGGCTGACCCAGCGGAGGCTGTGATCCACGCTGCCGTCAAGATCGCCACCGAGTTTGAGGCCGACGGAATCGTCGGATTCGGGGGTGGCAGTTCGATGGATGTCGCGAAGCTGGTGTCCTTGCTCGCCAAAGGCGGTCAAAAGCTCGCGCACATCTACGGCGTGAATCAGGCCAAGGGCACACGGCTGCCTTTGCTCCTGGTTCCAACCACCGCTGGTACAGGCTCAGAAGTGACACCGATCTCTATCGTGACCACCGGTGAAGGGGAGAAGAAGGGTGTTGTGTCGCCGCTGCTGATTCCAGACATCGCACTGTTGGATGCTGAGCTCACGCTCGGGCTTCCGGAGCACATCACGGCAGCAACCGGGGTCGATGCGATGGTGCACGCCATCGAGGCTTACACCGGGCGCATCCACAAGAACCCGATCTCCGATTGTTTTGCCCGGGAGGCGATACGCCTGCTGTCGGGGGCGATTCATGCAGCGTGCCGGCACGGTCAGGAGTTGCAGCCCCGGGAGGACATGCTGATCGGTGCGTGCTTGGCGGGAGCCGCCTTCGCCAACTCGCCGGTGGGGGCCGTGCATGCGCTCGCCTATCCCATCGGCGCGCGGTTTAAGGTGCCCCACGGGCTGTCAAACTCCCTGGTACTTCCCTTTGTGGTCAGGTTCAATCTGAATACGGCGCGGGATCAATATGCTGAGCTCTATCGCATAATTTCGCCAAGTAGTGAGAGCAGTGCCAAGCAACAAGCCGGCAAATTTCTGGATTATCTCCACGCCTTGCCTGCGCAGCTGGGTCTTCCCACCCATCTGCGGCAGGTTGGTATTACCGAGCAGCATGTTCCCTCGCTGGCCCAAGATGCGATGCAGCAGACGCGCCTGCTTGTGAACAATCCCCGAGAAATGACCGCCGACGATGCGGCTCGTATCTACACGGAAGCACTTGGATGACGGTCAAATTGCGACCCCATCGAACTACTGTGCCTTTGGAGTGCGCTGAGTGACCCTGGGTTGATTTCGAGGTCAATGATTGAATGGAGTCGGCTGAGTGATGGCATGCGGAATCTCCCTTACTGCGAGGCATAGCCGGGGGCGACCATGAGTTCCTGGTCCTTGAATTGGCTCCAGCAGAAGGAAGGCTGGCGAGAGGAGCTGGCGGATCACGCGCGTCATCGCACCTTGGGTGCCCATCTGGTGCACCTGTTCCGTCAGGCCATCTCAACGAACCTGCTACATCCAGGAGATCGCCTTCCCTCCACGCGGGACCTGATGGCCCAACTCAACGTCTCGCGCAATACGGCGGCCTATGTTTACGAGCAGCTGTGCGCTGAGGGCTATGTCTTCAGCTTGGTGGGAAGCGGGACATTCGTTGCTGCGGTGACACCTGCGATGGTCCATAGAGCCCTGCCACCGCCCGATCTCAAGGCGTATGCGGACGCGGACTTCGTCAGTGGCGAGATCGGCTTTTCAAAACGGGCCCAACTGATTCTGGGCAATGGCAGCGCCTCTGACGAGCAATGGGGCGCCTTCATTCCGGGCGTACCGGATGTAACGGCGTTTCCTCGTGCGGTTTATGCCCGGCTACTCAATAAACTTTGGCGCCATGCCCAGCCCGAGGCTCTCACCTACGGGACGAGCGGTGGAGCGCCGCAGCTTAAAAGTGCCCTGACGGACTATCTTCGGGTGGGGCGGGGCGTGCAGTGCAAGCCCGAGCAAATCCTGATCACGGAAGGCGCCCATCAAGCGCTCGAACTGAGCATCCGCGCCTTCCTGGATTCTGGCGACACCGTGTGGCTGGAGGAGCCGTGCTACCGGGGTATCAGGAACCTCATCCAAATCGAGCATGGTGTTCAGGTCGTTCGCCAGGCCGTCGATAGCGACGGCTTGTGCGTGGACCAGGACGCGCCGGTCCCGAAGCTGATCTTCACGACGCCATCGCATCAGTATCCCAGCGGGGCGGTCATGAGCATTGAGCGCAGGAGAAGTCTCCTGCGTTACGCCAGGGCCCACCGCTGTCTGATCGTGGAGGATGACTACGACAGCGAGTTCCGGTTTGGGGGTAGGCAGATTCCCTCCATCCAGGGGCTCGAAAAGAACGCGCCAGTCATCTACATCGGCACCTTCAGCAAGAGCCTTTTCCCCGGGCTTCGCGTCGGGTACATGGTCTTGCCTGAAGGCTTGGCCGACACGATGCAGCGCTTGCACGGCGAGATTCACCAGCAAGGGCACCTCGTCACTCACATGGCGCTGGCCGAATTCATTCGGCAAGGGCATTACACGAAACACATCCGGAAAATGCGCGTCGTCTATGCCCGTCGCCGCGATTGGCTACGCAAGCTGATCATCAAATACCTGGGGAGGAGTTTCCTCTCCAAGGAAGACAGCCATGCCGGCCTGCACCTGATCTTGCATCTCCCGGGTGAACTCGATGATGTGGAAATTGCCAGCCGGCTCAAAGAGATCGGGATCCTCTCCAAGCCTCTGTCCGAGTACTACAGCGCAGAGCCGAAGCACAAGGGCTTGCTGCTTGGGTATGCTGGCGTGGAGGAAGACGTCACCCAGAAGGCGTTCTTTGAGATGCTCCACGTACTGAGGAAATTCGGGGTGGGCTAGCGGTACTTCGAATAGTTGCCCAGGCCCCGGGCGAGGATCGAACCAAGCTATACCTTTACTTTCGGCTCCAGCCTGAAAAGAGCGTCCCCTCTGTATTGATCGACCATGACAACGGCGGCATCTCAGAAAACGAGAAGACCTATGCCGATTTCATGTATTCACAAGGCTTTCACGTCTTTCTGGTCGACCGGATCACGGGCCGCAATCGCGTAGCGAGCCCCTTGGAAGTCTTCCTAGTTGAAGACACCTTCGCCGCAGCGCGCTACATCCGCCAGAACTTTGGCGACAAGATCGACACACTCCGCTTGTCGTACGCCTCGTTCTCGGGTGACGGCGGATTCGGAGGCCTGATGGCCCTCCAGCCAAAAGCGTGCAGGCTCCTGAGCCCGGATACGCCCGATCTGGCGAAGTTTCATCGAGTGACAGCCATCTATCCGCACTGCGTGCATGACAAGGGCGGAGAGGTCGACACCCCTGCGCTGATCATCGGCACAGAGCTCGGTGGCAGCGACCCCAAGGGTACTGCATGGCCGGCAGTGCGGCTGCGCGATGCCTTCTGTCGACCTGTCTGCGCGATCAGGGGGTGCACATGACCGTGCAGCAGGGATGGAAAAAACCCACTGACCTTGCGATCAACGGGGTTGGATTTGGTGGCGCTTCACGGATTCGAACCGCGGACCTGTGGATTATGATTCCATCGCTCTAACCGACTGAGCTAAAGCGCCGAGGAGTCGGATTATAGCGGCTTCCGCAGCGTCCCGTCCCGACCCTCAAGTGGCCTGGGTCAGCTCCTCGCCCAGGCCAACCAGCGCCCCGGGCGCCTCCGCCTCCCGGATCACCTGCCCATAGGCCGCCAGCACGGCGGCGCGGTCGCCCGCCCGGGCCATCCGGCGGTACATCTCCCCCACCATCCGATACTTGCGCTGCTGCAGGTAGGTCACCTGCAGTTCGATGAACTCCCGCGAGAGGCAGGTGCGCGGGGACAGGTGGTCCAGCATGCCCAGGACCTGGCTGTCGTCCAGGTGGCGCCAGAGGTTGAAGAGGCCGTGGAAGCCGAAGGTCGGCCGCTGCGGTTCCCCGCGCTCGTAGGCGAAGCGGTCGGCGACCTCGGCCGGGGCGAAGCGGATGCCGTGGGCCTGCTCCAGCCAGGGGCGGTTGTGCCGTCCGATGAGATCGTCCTCGGGCGCATCCCCGTGCCGGAAGCCGGGGCTGGCCAGGGCCTCCAGCAGGCGCCGGGACCGCAGGGAGAAGCCGCCGTTGCCGACGTCGCTGCCCGCCGGGTGCCAGGGCCAGCGGGCGCCGATGTAGTCGTACTGCAGGAATTCGGGTCGCCAGGCCGAGGGATCGACCACGAAGCCGTCCCATTGCACCACCAGCACATAGGGGGTGTGCACGTGCGAGACCAGCTGTCGCAGCAGGAAGTCGTTGTAGGCCGCGATGGAGCGCAGGGGATCGATCCTCACCCACTCGGCCTGGGTTGGCGCCTCCACGTCCGAGAGAAGCACAGACCTGGCGAAACTGGCCTGCCGCATGCTGCGGTCCAGGGCGGCGCCTGCCAGATCTGGGGTGACGCAATCGATGGCGCAGAGGGTGACGTCCGGGAAATCAAGCATGGCGGGTTCCCATGCAAGTCCCATGCACGGCCTCGGGAGGGCCTTGTAGGAGCGCCGAGCGGCAATTCCTTGCCAGTCGGGAATGGCCTCGCTTGGCCCGAAGATTGCAAAAATCGGTTTCTCGAGGCCCAAAGGCAATTCATTGCCGGGCCAAGCCCTTGCCCCTTGTCCTCATGGCCTACCAGATTCACGCGATCGATTACTTCCTGGCGGCGGCGACCCGGCGCCCCGGCGCAGTCGCGCTCCTGGATCGCGGGAGCCCCCACACTTATCAAGCGCTGGAGGTGGCCGCGCGAACGATCGCCGCAGGTATTGAACGGCAGTTCCCTGGCCTGCGAGGCAAGCCCTTGGTCATTGCCTTGCCCAAGGGAGTGGATGCGATTGCAGCCATCCTTGCATGCCAGTGGACCGGCAACATCTACGTGCCGGTCGATATCAAGGTCCCCGCCGAACGCCTGGCGAAGATCTGCCGGCAGCTCGGGGACTGTCGCATCCTCACCCGCCGAAGCCTTGGGCTGCCCCTGCTGGGGCAGCCCGGCGAGGCGCACTGCCTGTTTCTCGAGGACCTCGCCGACGTGGCGCCCATCGCGTCGCCGCCCTATCGGGGCGCCATCGACAGTGACCCTCTCTATGTGATCTTCACCTCCGGATCAACCGGCACCCCCAAAGGCGTGACGATCAGTCACCGCAGTGTCATCGACTACATCGAGTGGGCCTGGGCAGAATATGCGCCGGCTGCCTCGGATGTGATGATGAGCCAGGCGCCGCTGTTTTTTGACAATTCCACGTTGGACCTCTACTTGACTTGGGCGGCAGGTGCCTGCCTGTTCATCCCCGACGACAAGGTTTACATGTTTCCCGTCGAGACGTTGGAGACCATGCGTGCCAATGGCGTCACGACCCTGTTCTGGGTTCCGTCTGTCCTGGTGGGGCTGGCGAACTCGGGGTTGCTCGAAAAGGTCCGTGTTCCCACGCTGACGAAGATCCTGTTCGCAGGTGAGCCCATGCCGGTCCCCCAGATCAACGCCTGGGTGCGTGCTTATCCCGAGGCCCTGTTTTCGAACCTCTACGGCCCGACTGAAATCACCGTCGACTGCACCGCCCATACTTTCCGTGCCGCTTGCGAGGAAGCCACCCTCCCCATCGGCCGCCCCTGCCGGAACACCGATGTACTTGTACTGGCGGACGATGATCGCTCGTGCGCCGAGGGCGAGGTGGGTGAACTCTGTGTCCGCGGATCCTCGCTGGCCCTGGGCTACTGGGGGGATGCCGAGAAGACCGACCAGGTCTTTGTACAGAATCCCCTGCACCGCAATTTCCGGGACCTCGTCTATCGCACCGGCGACCTCGTGCGTCGCGACGCGAGCGGGCTTCTCCATTTCGTGGGCCGCAAGGACACCCAAATCAAGCATATGGGCTACCGGATCGAGCTGGGTGAGATCGAGGCAGCCCTCCTCCAGCACGAAGCCGTGGCCAGCGCCTGCGTCTGCTACTTGCGCGAACCCGGTCTGATCTCCGGCGCCGTGGTGCCCAGGTCCGGCAGCGTCATCGCACCTCTGGACCTGAAGAAATTCCTAATGACCCAGCTTCCCAGGTACATGGTGCCTGCCAGTCTCATCTTGGTGGATGGCTTGCCCACCACGCCAAACGGGAAGATCGACCGCCTGCTGGTGCAGCGGTCACTCATGGAGGACCACCGTGCCTGATGCCAAGATTCTCTCCATCCTCTCCGACCTTCACCCCGAGTTCGACTATCGGGTCTCGGCCGATTTCGTCGAGGATGGCTTCCTCGACTCCTTCGACATCGTGATGCTGGTGGCCGAACTCGAGGCTGCCTTCTCGATTGCCATTCCGGGCGATCAGATACGTGCCGAGAACTTTCGGGACATCGGCACGATCCGCCGCCTGGTCCTCGGGGAGCCATGAAGTGAAATTCACCTACCGTGACATCGCCATTTCCTGCGTCATCGGCGCTGTTCCTCGCCATGTGGCGCGGTTCGACGACGAGATCGGCAACTACAGCCATGAGCCGGCCAACAGCCTCAAGCTCAAAAAGCTCATGGGCTATGGCGAGCACCGGGTCGAGGACCAGCAGCGGACGGTGACGGACTACGCCAGCCTGATGTTCGACAGACTGCTCGCCGAGGGCAAGGTGGTGCCCGGCGACATCGGTGCGCTGATCGTCGTCACCCAGACGCCCGACTACCCGATTCCCCCGACCAGCTGTGTGCTTCATGGCCGCCTGGGCCTGGACGAGTCGGTTTACTGCCTGGACATCACCGATGGATGCACCGGCTACGTCAAGGCGCTGAATGAGGCCTGCCTGTTTCTGCAGGCGACCGAGGCCCGGTCGGTGCTGGTCGTGGCGGGAGACATCCTCAGCCCCAGGGTCTCGACCCGTGATCGCAACTCCTATCCCCTGATCGGCGACGCGGTCACCTTGACGGTCGTGTCCCGCTCGCCAGGCCATGGCCCCATCGCGATCGAGCTCAGGTCCCGGGGCAGCGACCATGACAAGCTGATCATTCGGGCAGGCGGCACACGCATACCTGCCAGCGCCGACACCCGCGAGATGCAGGTCGATGAGGATGGCAACTTCCGTAGCCTGGAGCATTTGCACATGCAGGGCCGGGACGTCTTCGCTTTCACCCAGACCGTGGTGCCGGCGTTCGTCCTGGACAACCTCGCATCGTCAGGGCAATCGGTCGATGGCTTCGAGCGCCTGTACTTCCATCAGGCCAATGCGTTCATCATCGACCGGCTCAGGCAGAAGTTCTCCGTTGACGCCACCCGCATGCCTGACCGCGTGATTCGCCGATACGGCAACTCGTCCTCGGCGACGATCCCGATGCTGCTAGTGTCCGAAGACGAGCGCCGCCCGATGCGCTGCCTGCTGGTGGGCTTTGGTGTGGGCCTGCAATGGGGAATGGCCGATCTGGGGATCGATACCCGGGTGTGTGAGAGACTGATGGAGATTTGAGGATAGTGAGCATGAACATGACGATCAGGGAAGTCATCGCCGAAGCGTTGGAGATTGATGCCTCCGAGGTGAGCGGTGAATTCGTCTTCGTTGACCACCCGGCCTGGGATTCCCTGGCGGCGCTGACCGTGATCACGGCCATCGAGGACTATTTCAAGGTGGTGCTGTCGGGGTCCGACCTGAGGGATGCGCAAAGCGTCGCTGGGCTCGCGACCCGCGTGGGCGTCCCCGCCTGAGGCGGACCGGATTGGCGGCAGATGCGAGACGTGGCGCCCTTCAAGACACTGGTGATCGGCGACAGTTCGGCGATTGGCAGGGCGATCGTCGCAGCTCTCCTTGCGCGTGGCGACACGGTGGTGGGTGTTTCCCGCCATCCCCTGCGCGATGAGGTGCCGGCGAGGTACACCCGTTTGGCGCATGACCTGCTCGGCGGGCAGACGATCGCCGAATTCCTGGCGCAGCATTGCGCCCGGTCGGGCTTCCACAACCTGATCTATGCGGCCGGTTTTCATCGGCTCCAACCGCTGTCTCCCTTGTCCGATGGCAGCCTGGCGGAGCATCAGGCCCTGAACCTGGCGGTGATGCTGGACATCTGCCGGCACTTCATCTCGCCCCGTTATTCCGACAATGGCCGCCAGCGGTCCATCACGCTGGTCGCCAGCATTGCGCACCGGGTTGCCGAGCCCGGACTGGTGGCCTACTCCGCGACCAAGGCGGCGATGGTGGGTGCCGCCCGGGCCATGGCCGTCGAATTCGCAGGCCGCAACATCCGGGTGAACACCGTCTCGCCAGGCTGGATCGAGAGTGAGAAGGCGGCGGAGGTCCGTGCCATGTTGACGGACGAATCTGCCCGGGCAGTCCTCGAGGCTTACCCGCTGGGGGCCGGGTCGGCCAGCGACGTGGCCCATGCGGTCGAATTTCTCTCCGACGCGCGGCGCGCGCGCTGGATCACCGGTACCGACTTGCTCGTTGACGGCGGCCGCGCGTGCCGCTGAGTGTCCTGGTGCAAGCCTGATCGCCGGCCTTTCCCAGGGCTTGGCGGCGCGTCGAGGCGCTCAAATGCTCCGCGCGGGGTTGCCGAACACGGTGCGTCCTGCCGGAACGTGGCTGATGACCACGGCCCCGATGCCGACCACCGCGCCGTCGCCCACCTTGCGCTTGGGGTGAACCTGTGCGCCCGACCCCAGCAGGCAGTCCTGACCGATTTCGGCGTGTCCGTTGACGCTGTTGGCGCCCAGCAGGCTGGCATAGGCCCCGACGCGGGCATGGTGCCCAATGCCGCTGTGGCAGTTGACCGTGACGTAATCGCCCAGCTTGCTCAGAGGAGAAACGGTGGAAAAAGGGCAGACCACCACGCCCGGCCCCAGTGCCGCGCGCGATGAGACGATGGCTTGCCGGGACAGGTAAGAAAGTGGCCGCCACCCCAAGGCGAGTGCTTGGGAGACGAACTTCCGCTTCAGGGCGGGGTCGCTCACGCCCAGGTAGAAGGAGGCCGGCTCCGCAGGTGCATCCTCGAAGGCCATCACAGGCAGGCCCAAGTCCGCGACATCGTTGCTCGCGACATAGGCCGGGTCAGTCACGAAACCTTCAACCGTCGCCTGGCCGTCGGCTTCGAGCCAGGCCTGAAGTTCCGCGGCAAAGCCGCCTGCGCCAAGGATGTAGGCCATCTCAGCGCCGTGCCATCGCGCGGTAGGCGGCGCCCGAATCGCTGTCGATCCAGGTAAAGCCGTGGCGCTGGTAAAGCGCGATCGCGCCCGGGTTGTCGGCCCGTACATGCAGCGTGCAGACCGCGTGGCCGCCCTCTGCCTGGAGGCCGAGCAGCTTGGACATCAGGAAACCGCCCACGCCAGTGCCTCTGTGCGTGGGCGAGACATGAATTCGCGTGAGGTAAAGGGCATCCGCCATGTCGATCGGGTCTTTCCGGGCAGCAAAGGCGCCCAGGGCCTGGCGGAAAGCCGCCTTGTTCTCGACTCCCTTCAGGAAGTGTCGCAGGGACACCAGCTGCCGGTCCTTGACTTCGGCGAGCGGGTACGCAACCAGCAAGCCGATCGGCTGCTCGCCTTGCAGGCACAACCAGTTGCCGCTCATGTCGGAGCTCGGGTCCTCGAGGAGCTGGAGGATACGGGCCTCGTAGTCCGGGCACGCCTGGCCCAGCATGGCAAAAAAGGACGGGTCCGCGTCGACGGTCGCCCGGACCAGAAAATCCGTGAATCGATCGATGCGAGCTCCCTCCCCGGCATGCAGCAGGCTCAGCATGGCGTACTTATGGCCGGGCACAAGCGGTGCAGACCGCGTCGATGACGCGCTGCACGTCGAAGTTTTCAAGGGCCGGATAGATCGGCAGGCACAGGACCTGGGACGATGCCTCCGCCGCCACGGGCAGATTGCTGCGTTGGGCAGAAGGCAGGCCACGGTACATCGGGAAGTCCGAGATCAGGGGGTAGAAATAGCGCCGGCCGTGGATGCCACGCGACTTGAGCCTTTCATACAAGGTGTCCCGGCTGATCGGGAAGTCGGGGCCGACCAGTATCGGGAAATAGGCATGGTTCCTCGCGCCGCGGGCGGTCTGCGGGAGGCAGCGGATTCCTTTGACGCCGGTCAGTCCTGCGCGGTAGGCCTCGTCGATCTCTGCGCGTCGCTGCAAGGCCTGCTCGATGTGTTTGAGTTGCAGCAATCCGAAGGCGGCATTGACCTCGCCCATCTTGCCGTTGATGCCGGGGGCGACCACCGTCACCTCGTCGACAAAGCCGAAGTTCTTCAGGTGATCGATGCGTTGCTTGGACTTCGCATCGGGCGAGATGATGGCGCCGCCCTCGAAAGTGTTGAACACCTTGGTCGCGTGGAAGCTCAGGACGGCCAGGTCGCCGTGCCGCAGCAGGCTGCCGCCGTCATCCTCCACGCCGAAGGCGTGGCAGGCGTCGTAGATCACCCGCAGGTTGTAGTTGTCGGCGATCGCCTGGATGGCGGCCACGTCGCAGGGGTTGCCGTAACAGTGGACCGGCAAGATGGCCGTGGTCTGGGGGGTGATCGCCGCCTCGATCTTGGCAGGGTCCAGGTTGAGGGTCTCTGGTTCCACGTCCACGAACACCGGCTTGTTGCCATGCCAGAGCAGCGAATGGGCCGTCGCCACGAAGGAGTACGGCGTGGTGATCACCTCGCCAGTGATGCGGAGGGACTGCAGCGCAGTGATCAGACCCAGTGTGCCGTTGGAGAAGAGCGAAACATGCTCCACCCCCAGGTGCTCACGCAGGGCGGCCTCCAGCATCTGGTGGAAGGGGCCTCCATTGGTGAGCGTCTTATTCCGCCAGATCTCTTCCAGATAGGGGGTGAATTCCTCCAGCGGCGGCAGGTAGGGCTGGGTGACGTGGATCTTGCCCGGGGCCGGAGCGCCCGGGCCAGCCGCCGACGCATCGGGGTGATGCAGTCGCGCCTGCTTGCGCCCTTGTCTGTCCTGATGGCTTTCCAATTCGAGTCCCCACATCGCGTTCTCCTTCGGGCCAGGGCCGTCGCGGCTCACTGGCTGTCCCGTGCCAGGAGTCGTGAGCAAATTCGATGCCATTGCCGAACCTTTCGATACAAAGCGTGGCAGCCATTGCGTGGGCGCGTGGCGGCAATTTATTGCCGCTCCCGCGGCCGTTACTGGCCGGGTGCGGAGGCGCTGACCGGCGCGAAGAAGGCGTCGACTTCGGTCAAGAAAGCCTGCGCCATCTCCATGCCCGCACGGTCAGAGTCCAGGTAGTAGGTCACCAGGTCGGCACGGGTGTTCCGGGCGGCCTCCACGTCGTCGAAGCCGTAGGCGATGCCCATGCGGCTGGATGCCTCCGGGGCCCAGGCTTCCTTGCTCATGTCCGCCTGGGGTATCACTACCGAATCGCAACCAGCCAGGGATGCGAAGCGCGAGTAGGCCGTCCAGAGGTCGTAGCTGATGAACGTCTTGACCCGCTTGAAGATTTCGGCCACTTCTTCGTGGGGCTTTCCGTCGATCAGGATGGAGTCTGTGAGGTCGTGCTGGATCTGCCGGTCCTTGCCCTTGCGCAGGCAGTAGGCGGTGCCGGAACGGACGCGTGTCCTGTCGTCGTCCAGATAGAGTTTGTAGGGGGAATGCTGGATGGTCAGCGTGAGATCCGAGGTCTTGCAGCCCGGGTAGTCATATTGGCGGAAGGCCTTGCCGTAGTAGAAGTGCAACTCGCCCGAGCCGAAGTAGATCTGTCGGGTGTGATGGCCTGGACGGTGCAGCATCCAGCGGACGACGTTCGGGCCTCGCAGGGGGTTACCGAAGACGATCTCCGGGTAGACGACGACGTGGTCCGGGCCCGCCTGGTCGTCGAGGTCAGCCGGCAGCACGGGCGTGATGAATTCCGGATTGACCTTGTAGTCACGCGAGGCCGCGAACCGGGCCTGAAAATGCTCGACGATGGCCGGGACCTGACGCAGGTTGTGCGCGTGCAGCTCGAAGCTGGGCATCAGGGGATACAGGAAGGCCTGCCGCCCGGACCGGTTGATCAGATCGCAAAGTCTGTGCAGTGCAATGATCCCGCCCGTGTTTGGGTCATAGGAGGGCGCGTAGATGATGAATTGTTTGGGCATCGTGGTGGGCGGAGCGCGCTCGGAGTCGAGTGAGCGGCCCTGAGTCAAAACCGGTCCGGCAGTCGCTTCAGCAAATTCCATGCCCTCGCCAGGTCAATGTCGCCGGGAGATGGCCAGATCCGGTTCGCCCAGACTGCAGGGGGAGCGCCTCACCGCCCCCTGAACACCGCCACCCGCTTGTTCATGAAGGCGTCCATGCCTTCCTTCTGGTCCTCGGTCGCGAACAGCGCGTGGAACAGGCGGCGTTCGAACATCACGCCGTCGGTGAGGCCGCTCTCGAAGGCGCGGTTGACCGACTCCTTGGCGGCGTAGGCCGCCAGGCGGGGCATGCCGGCGACGAGGAGGGCGGCGCCCAGGGCTTCCTCCATCAGCTTGTCGGCCGCGACCACGCGGCTCACCAGGCCCGAGCGCTCGGCTTCGGCGGCGTCCATCATCCGGCCGGTGAGGGCCAGATCCATGGCCTTGGCCTTGCCCACCGCGCGGGGCAGGCGCTGGGTGCCGCCGGCGCCGGGGATGATGCCCAGCTTGATCTCGGGCTGGCCGAACTTCGCGTTGTCGGCGGCGATGATGAAATCGCACATCATGGCCAGTTCGCAGCCGCCGCCCAGGGCGAAGCCGGCGACCGCAGCGATGACGGGCTTGCGGATGGAGCGGATGGTTTCCCAGTTGCGGGTGATGAAGTCGCCGCCGTAGGCCTCGGCGAAACCGAACTTGGCCATCGCGCCGATGTCGGCCCCCGCCGCGAAGGCCTTCTCGCTGCCGGTGACGATGATGCAGCCGATGGCGTCATTGGCATCGAAGGCCTTGAGCGCGGCGCCGAGTTCGTCCATCAGCTCGCCGTTCAGGGCGTTGAGCTGCTTGGGGCGGTTCAGGCGGATCAGGCCGACACGTTCGGCCTCGGTCGACACCTCGATGCATTGGTAGGACATGGACGCTCCTGGGGTCGTGGGTTGGTGCTGCGCTGCACTATACCCAAGGCCCCGGCGCCTCCGGCGCGCGCCGGTTTCAGCCCGCGGGCACGCGAAGCGCCAGCAGCTGCCGGCAGGTCGCCACGAAGGTGTCGCCCGCGGGTGGCTTCTCGAAGGTCCGGCGGAACATTTCCAGCCCTGCCTCGAGGTCGGCGCCAGCCAGCAGGTCCAGGGCCATTCGCAGGAGGTGCTGGGCCATGGCGTACCTGCCGTCGTTCATGTGGACGATCAGGAGGTTGATGAACCCCACCCCGGTCAGGCTGCGCGGGTGCAGCGTTCTGACCATCGTCTCGAACTCCGTCTCCGGCAGGTGGCGCCAGAGGTTGTACAGCCCATGCACGCCGAAGGTGGAATGCGCGGGGAGGTAGCTGTCATATGAAAAACGCCTGGCCAGCGGCACCGGCGCGAAGCGCACGCCGTGGCGCTGCTCCAGCAGCGCCCGATGTTCCCGGCAGATGAACTGGTCCTCCAGCTCCACTTCCGGCTCATCGAAGACCGGATCGGCCAGCGCATCGAGCAATCGCCGTGAGCGCAGGCAGAAGCCGCCGTTGCCAACTTCGGGGCCGGTGCGGGTCGGCCAGGGGGCGCCGATGTAGTCCCATTTGAGGAATTCGCTGTCCCACTGCCCGGCGGCGAGCACGAAGCCGTCCCATTGCACGATCAGCAGGAAGGGGGTGCTCACGTGTTCCGCCATGTCCCTCAAGCAAAAGCGCGAGTACTCGGTTCGCGAGCGGACCGGCGGGATGGTCCTTACTTTGGCCTCCGTGGGCACTGGGGTGTCGGTGAGCAAAATGGCCTCGGCGAAGTCGCACTGGGCCATGGAGCGTTCGAGGGCCTGGGCGGCGAGGGTGGGGTTGATGCAATCGACGGCGATCGCGGTGATCTGGCGGAAGTCGTTCATCGGGGCGGGTGCGGGTGGAGGTCGGGGCCGAGGCACTGGCCCTCGGATTGACCTCCTCGGTAACTGAACCGCCGTCAGGGTTCAAGCCATCTGCGCCCTGGCCAGGTGTTACCGGGCGGGGTATCGCGAGAGCCCCGATTCCGCCGAGGGGCTGCCAAGCCCGTGGTCATTCAAGGCCCACCCCCCCCTCCCGATCAGCGCTGCTCGATGCTCTCGACCAGCAGGTCCAGCGCCGCCTCCTCGCCGAAGCTCACCTTGAAGCGCACCGGCAGGTACTGCAGGCGTGGCGCGAACCAGATCTCCGAGGCCAGGGTGCCCCGCGCGTTCGTGAAGGGCCGGGGCGTGACCCGTACCGTGTCCAGCTCGCCCATGCGGGGCGTGCGCAGCAGCTCGTGGGCGAAGATGTCGTAGGTCCAGGTGTCGACTGCGCCGGGCCGCACCAGGGGCAGGGTGAGGGTGCTGCCCAGGTCGGTGGCGGCCTGGCCGGACCGGAAGCGGAAGCCCAGTTCGATGAACTGGCTGGCCATGTCCTGCACGCCGCTCGGTCGCTCGAAAGTGCGGCCGTCGGGCATCACCACTTCCTTGTCGCTGAAGCGGGTCAGGCGCCGACGGCTGCCGCGGGCGTCCTCGAAGGCCTGCGGGACGAGGCCGGCCGCGGTCACCTGGCCCTGGCTGGTGTAGGTCGCGCTGCCAAAGGGGACGATGGAAAGCTCGACCCGGGCCTGGTACTGCGCGCCCTGGCGCAGCCACTGCACACGTGCCGAGCCATACAAAGGACCTCCGCGGAACTGGCCGCTCAGGTTGTAGGTCACCCGGGTGTCGACCGGCCAGAGGGCGGCCAGGGGGTCGGCGGCGGGTGCGGGTGCGGGGTTGCCCGCTGCGGCCACGGTGCCCGTTCCGCCGGCCATCGCCTGGTTGGTCGAATTGGCCAAATGGGCCGTATTGCCCAGGGCCGGGCCTTCCCTCTGCGCGGTCCCCGGAGCCGGGACATCGGCCTCCGGGGCAGCGGCCAGTTCGGGCCGCTGGGTGGAAGGCGCGGATTCGGGCGGCGCGGATTCGGGCGGCGTGGGATTCGTGGAAGCCTCCGCAGCGGATGCGGGAGGCTGCGGTGCCGAAGCGGCCGGGGCCGGCGTGGCGGCGACGATCACCTCCTCGCGCGCCGCCACGGGCGCCGGCGCAGGCGCGGGCGGCGGCACCGCCACCACCACCGGGTCCTCGGCGCTGGGCGCCAGCACGCGGGTGAAGACCGGCTCCGGCATGGCGGCCAGGCCCTGGGGCGCGGGCGCATGGCGGGCCAGCCAGTCGAGCGCGATCAGATGGCCGATGACCACTGCCGCCGTGAGCGCGAGCAGCAGCGCGGTGAGGCGCCGGGGCGAAGGGCGCCAGCGCGCGGCCGGGCCGGAAGGGCCGCGGCCCTGGGCAAGAGGCGCGCCGGCGTGTCCGCCGGCGGCTGCGGCCTTCAGTCCTTCGCCGCCAGCCATGCCTGCACCCGCGCCTCGTCGGCCACGGCCAGCCGCCAGGCGTTGGACACCGCCGGCATCTGCATCTCCAGCGTGAGCAGGCGCCGGTCACGCGCCACCAGGACCCGGAACTTGCGCTGGGTGCCGAGGTAGAGGGGCAGGTCGTCCAGGCGGCCGAGGCGCCAGCCCTGGCCGCCGGCCTCCACGCCCAGCCACTCGTCGCCGGCGGCGAGGCCCGCCTGTTCGGCGGCGCCGCCCCGCAGCACCGTCTTGACCACGATGCTGCCGCCCGTCTCGGTGGCGCGCAGGCCCAGGCGCTGCTGCAGCGGCGCCGGCTCCTCGTGCACCGCGACGCCGTGCTTGCGCAGGAGCTCCTGCAGCGGCAGCTCGCGGGTGCCGTGCACCCAGGCCGCGATCTCGCGGCTGAAGCTGCGGCCACCCAGCTCTTTCAGCGTGGCGGCGAAGTCGGCTTCGGTCATGGGGCCGCCCTTGCAGCGGTCCCACAAAGCGCGCATCACCGCGTCGAGCGTGGTCTTGCCTTCGGCGCGCAGGGTGAGGTCGAAGCACAGCGCCACCAGCGCGCCCTTGCTGTAGTAGCTGATGGTGGCGTTGGGCGTGTTCTCGTCGGGGCGGTAGAACTTGGTCCAGGCGTCGTAGCTGGCCTGCGCCACCGACTGCACTTCCCGGCCCGGCGCCTGCAGCACCTGGTTGATGCCCTTGGCCAGCAGCCGCAGGTAGGCCAGGTCGTCCACCATGTGGATGCGGCGCAGGAACAGGTCGTCGTAGTAGCTGGTGAAGCCCTCGAAGAACCACAGCAGCTGGGTGTAGTTCTCGTGGCCGTAGTCGTAGCGGGTGAACTCCGCCGGCCGCAGCTGCTTGACGTTCCAGGTGTGGAAGTACTCGTGGCTGAT
>JACCDY010576338.1_pt1 | contig 37050 bp, 38 predicted proteins | sample 7446391 | NCBI WGS metagenome assembly JACCDY01 (sample SAMN15323451, study PRJNA562643) | freshwater metagenome | isolation source: river surface water | place: USA:Blue River Watershed | collected 2017-08-18 | reverse complement strand
CTTCCAAAATAATATTAAGAAATATTAGTAGTACTAACCAAAAAAAATGCTTTCGAAAATGGCCAAACCACAAACCGAAAATATAAACAAACACATCGAAATTGGTAACAAAGACTTGAGCAAGGCAAAACTCCCCGAGTTGAAACAATATGCAAAAGACTTGAATATCAAAATCTCCGGCACAAAACCCGTATTAAAAGCGCGGATCGAGGAATGTCTGGTGCAAACCCGCAACGTACTCAAAATACAACGGAACGCACGCAAATATTTAGTAACCAAGTGGTTCAAGATGAAAGGTTCCACAACTGGCTGCGTGAACGAGACCGACTTTTACACTCTCGAGCCACTCGACGAAATCCCTTATCTCTATTATTTCCGACATGTCGACGGCGCCCACAGCTACGGATTCAACATTCGATCCCTTTGCAACCTTGCCCTCAAAAATCATGGCAAATTTCTCAACCCTTACAATCGAGAGAATTTGAAGCAGATTGAGCAAAAAATTGCCGACGTGGTGAAACTTACGAATCTCATCCTTCCTGGCAACCAGCTTATGAAAGATATTTTAGCAATGAACGACGGGCTCTCGCAGCCGAGTGCGATTCTCTCTTTAATCCAAGTTCGACAACCCTTGGTGATGAATCCTTTTGCCTTCAAGTTGAGAGCTCTCGACCGAATGACGATCGACGAGCGCGCGATGGCGCTTTTCATGCACATGGATAGTTTAGGCAATTATACGCAGGTCAGCTGGTTTAACGAGCTAACACAACAAAAAATGTATTTCATGGTGGCCCGCTTGCATCAATTGTGGCATCACGTACCCAGAGAACTCCGCACACGAGTGTGTCCACACATGTCACCATTTAGTGATACAGTTTTCACCGTTCCTTTGACTGAAATAAATTTAGGGGTTTTTCTCCGCATGGCCGAGATCTTTGTATATAGTGGTGTGGACCGAGAGCATCAAAATTTAGGCGCCATGTATTTTTTAACAGGTCTGACTCTTGTGAATTTGAACGCCCGTTCTCAACTTCCTTGGCTCTATGACAACTATTTTACCATTGTAAACTGAAGTGTGCAAATGTATTTATGCGTTAAACTACTTAAAAAACTAACAGTATAGAGTGTATAAAAACAAGAAAATGGTCCGCAAAACTAAGTCTACTGATTCCACCGCTACTGCTACTCCCGCCGTCACTGTCACTGTTGAGGCTGTTGCCACTCCTACCCCCGCCGCTGCTGCTGAGAAGAAGCAGAGAAAGCCCAAGGCCACTGCCGCTGCTGCTGCTGTCACTGCTGAGACTCCCGCAGTTGTTGCTCCCGTTGCTCCCGAGGAGCAGGTTGCTGTTGCCGATGCTTCCACCCTTTCCTCCAAGTTGTCCGACTTCAGCTCCAAGATCCAGCAGGTCACTGCCATCTTGTCCACCATGAAGACCGACTACAAGGTCCTCGAGAAGTCTGTTTCTCGCGAGCTCAAGAATGCTTCCAAGTCCAAGAGAAACAAGAAGGCTCCCAACCCCAACAGACAGCCCTCCGGATTTGTCAAGCCCTCCGTTCTCAGTGAGGAGCTCCTCAAGTTTCTCGGCAAGGAGGCTGGCACCATGATGTCCCGTGTTGAGGTCAGTAAGGAGATCAACGCCTACATCACCGCCAACCAGCTTAAGGACAAGGTTTCTGGCAGACAGATCAACCCTGATGCCAAGCTCGCCAAGCTCCTCAAGATTGGCAAGGATGAGGTCCTCACCTATTTCAACCTCCAGAAGTACTTGAAGATCCACTTCATCAAGGCTACCTCTGCTTAAATGAATATTTCGCATATGTGTGAAACAAAAATAAAATAAAATTAAAAAAATAAATAAATAAAAAATCAATTTATTTACTTTTTTCACCAAAACCAATTTAAAGCATTTACTGCATAAATAAAAACCAGTTTATTTCACCAAACCCATTTGAAAAGCGGTGACTTCATAAATAAAAACCAGTTTATTTCACCAAACCCAATTGAAAAGCGGTGACTTCATAAATAAAAACCAGTTTATTTCACCAAACCCAATTGAAAAGCGGTGACTTCATAAATAAAAACCAGTTTATTTCACCAAACCCATTTGAAGCGCTTACTTCATACCGATGACTTCCAATTACAATTTTGTCAATCAAGATTTTATCTCAATACTTGTTCAGCCCTCCGTTCTCAGTGAGGAGCTCCTCAAGTTTCTCGGCAAGGAGGCTGGCACCATGATGTCCCGTGTTGAGGTCAGTAAGGAGATCAACGCCTACATCACCGCCAACCAGCTCAAGGACAATGTTTCCGGCAGACAGATCATCCCCGATGCCAAGCTTGCCAAACTCCTCCAGATTAACAAGGATGAGGTCCTCACCGATTTCACCATCCAGAAGTACTTGAAGATCCACTTCATGAAGGCGATCTCTGCCGAAAATAATTGAAAGTGATATATAAAAAAAATACGTATTTCACATTTATAAAATTAAAAAAATAAATAAATAAAAAATCAATTTATTTACTCTTTTTACCGAAACCAATTTAAAGCATTTACTTCATCTTCTGTCATAACAATGTCTATTAGTTACAATATTGTCGAAGCTGATCCTGCACCCAGCGTTCCCAAATTTATCACCGACTACATTGCCCTCAAGAAACCTCACATCATATTTCTAACCCCTTGCTACAACAGTAGCATGTATTGCACTTACACCGAGTCTCTCCTCCAAACCATGTTTATGTGCAAAGACCTCGGCATCGATGCCACTGTGCATTTTTGCCGCAACGACAGTCTGGTCTCTCGTGCCCGCAACAATTTGATTGCCAAAGCCATGAGTATTCCCACTGCGACCCACTTTATGTTTATCGACGCCGATATTACTTGGAACCCTTTTGATATTCTCAAGTTGTTGGTCGCCGATAAACATCTCGTTGGTGGCATCTATCCCATCAAAAATTACGAGTGGGAAAAGGTAATCGGTAATCCCGACCATATCAAGAGCATTTTGGAGCGCAAGAAGAAGTCGCAACTCAACACTATTTACTCCGATACCGCTTTTGTAAAAACCAATATGGTCAGATACAACGCAAACTACAAGTCGAATATGCTCGAGATCCAAAACAATTTAACTCAAGTTCGCCATTTGGCAACGGGTTTCATGATGATTCAGCGCAGTGTCATCGAGGTCATGTCGAAGGCTTTCCCACAAACCAAGTATGTTGATGATGTGAACTTCTTGAGCGGGTCTGAGAACGACTTTGCATTTGCTTTGTTTGATTGCGGTGTCGAGGATGGTCACTATTTGTCCGAGGACTGGATGTTTTGCCAACGTTGGACAAAGATGGGTGGCGATGTTTTTGCGGATATTACCATTGATCTGGATCACACCGGCATCGAGACCTATAAGGGATCTTATATCTCGTCTCTCATGTAATTAAGGGAACCAAGGTTCCCTTATGATCCCTCCTTTTTTCTTTTTATGATTATAGTAAAACAATTTTTAATACAATCAATAGTAGTTTTTTAAATTAAAGAGAGGAAGGATCAAAAGGCATCGGAGCGTAGCGACGCTCCTTGCCGCCTTTAAGGAATATCCTTATTTATTAGAAGCTGCAGATTTAAAATTTAGATATGAATCATTTGTTAAAAAAATATAAAAAAACATTAAAATCATTCAGTAATTTATAAAGTTTTAAATTTTAAATATACAAGGTGACAAACAGAATAAATATGCAAAACAAGTCTTTGATCACTTTCTTCTTCATTTTGAAAATGAACATCTGTTAAGTTTATACCGGTTAATAAGCTCCAAAGTAAATAATTATTATTATACCAATTTTCCAACTCTTTCAAATTCTTTATATTAATTTCTCCGTTCTCATTTAGTTTGAAGAAGGCATCGTAAACCTTAAAAAAAGTTGAAACAACAGTTTTGGCGGAGATTTTATTGGCTTGGTTGGCTGACATCTTTTTTCCAAAAAATTCTGCAAGTGTTAAAAAAAAGGCGACTCAAAAAAAATAGAACTTAAATTAATAAATTTATGATCTACACAGTCGGGCTTAGACTTATGATTTTCGCTTCCATTTTATTTTTATGATCTTTTGAATAAGTTTCCTTTCAAGGTTTCTTTTTTTTTATATTCTTCCCCCAAAATGTCATAATAGGCGTAACAGGGTTTTCTTTTTCTTCTTCTTCTTGCTCTTCCTCATCGTCGTCACGGCTCTCGTCGTTTGCAAACATTTGCTCATCTTCTTCCGACGAGTCCGTCTCGTCGTAGCCATGTCTCGCACATTTGTCTTCGTAGTCTTTCATTTCAAAGTGTTTTATCAACATTTTAAAAAGGCTCTCAAACATGTCATCGATATCGTTCGACGTTTCGGTTGCAGGGTTCTCCAAATATTTCCCAATGATTTCCTTCATGCGAGTCTTGTTTCGACCGACTTTCTCATAATATTCTTGAATCTCGGCGGACTTGTCTGGATTCGCGGTTGCTAAATAACTGTTGTATCGTTTTTTGCTTGTCAACAATTTCAAAGTTAGTGCGTCAATGTCGTTCATTATAGATTTTTAAAACAAAATAAAATCTATAAAAGCGTCACGTGCAAATAAACATCCGACAACCTCTCAACACTAAATATCTCGACCGTGTTCGCGCGCGGCATGCCTTCTCCTGCCATTACAACCACTTGATCTCGTTTGATTACGAGAGACTCGAGAGGAAAAGTGCATTGTTTATTTCCAAGAGAGTAAGCAACTGTCGTCTCTCCATCTCTCCACAAATCCATCAAATTATATGTCAGAAAAAGATGAATGTTGTTGTTCTCGTCCAGCTCTACATTCGGCGGCAACTCCGGCTCACATTGCACTATACAATTTTTGTTGTAAATCAGTTCGCTGTGCCAGAGAGGCACGTAAACGGCCTCGCTCTCGTCAACTCTCAATATGTACACCGACTGATTCAGCATATCGTCCAAGTTGGGATTAAGAATAAAAGCTTTTGTCACAGTTGTTGTCCGAATCACTTCCGCAATTTTTTCTAAAAAATCATCCGACAAATGTAGAGAGTCTTTATATTTCACTAAAATTGCATATATTTTCGACGCACGCACTGCATCCATCCTCTCGAAAATCTTTGTTTCGCAGGTTTCGATGATCCGCATCAAGAGAGGATGGAAAACTCTCTTTTGCAAATGTTCATTGTTGTAAAGTGTCTCGAAAAACGATGAGACGGATGATGTCCATGTTGTTGTTTCATCAACGTCATCTCTCGCATGTTTGCCGCTCTCGATTTGTCTCAATAAATAGTCGTGCGCCTCTTTAATCTCCTGATACCGTTTTGTGGCATCCGGCGATTTGTTCTTGTCAGGATGATATTTCAACGCCATGAGTTTGTATTGTTTTCTTACTGCTTCTATCGAGAGCGCCGTTTGGTCATCCAACTCGAGAGTCTCACATGCTTCTCGGCAACTCTTCATACTTGAATATTTTGATTATTATGTAGTGCGCAATACTTTCTAAGTGATAAATCGGTCTGTAGTTATTATTGAAATATTTCAAGAAATTATACATGCGTGTCAACACGTCGCTGATGTCTTGCCCCTTTAAATAATCGTTCTCCACAAAATACGAGAGAATGTACCACATGCACTCTACCACATCCAAATTGTAAATCAAAATGTCGTAGAGTGCGTCGCGAAAATTTGCGTGGACCAATTTCTCCGGCGCCAGCATTTGCTCAATCACCACATCACAAATCACGTTGAAAATGTCGTCGGGCACGTTGTCCAGTTTGCTGAACGAATTCAGTTCTTTTATATTCAACACATCTTTCATCTCAATCGATTGTATGAGAGCACACGTCTTGTCGCTCGTGTCCGCCTTTGCACGGTTGTTCGAGATGCGATTCACAAACTCATCCTCCATCGACGGCTGCTCCAAAAACACCTTATTGTACTTGCGAATCTTCGGCAGCTGCTTGATCATCTCTGTGTACATCGTCTTCGCCGGTCTCTTGACACGAATCATCTCACACGCATCCAAAATGTTGTTGGGGATAAAACTCACATGCTCCGTAATGAGAATAAATCTTAGTTGGATTGTCGAGAGCTTCGTATTATACTCTTGAATATAGCTGTAAAAGATTTCCAGCAATTCGGTGTGTATGAGATGGAAATTTTTGCACACCACTATGCCGATTTTGTCCGATTTCACAGAGACAATATCGACAATTTGCTGGACAATCTCGTGCCAAATCAGTTTCGAGTTGCAGCCGAGCAGAGAGATGTCGATCTCGTAGTGAATGTCACTGATGTGATATTGGTAGGTATACTTTTCGTTTTGGAGACAGATTTTCTTGTCGTGCTCAAGCTTGCTCGGGCTGTATTTGTGAATCGCATTCAACATTTGCGTATATTTGCCCACACCCGGCGGGCCGTAAAATATCAAATTCGTCAACTGATGGACGCTGTTGGGGAATTTCGCAAAATAGGGCACCAACTCGGGGTGCAAATTAAAATTGTTCACCGCTCTCAAGTATTCGTCGAAATGGGTTTCGTAGTATTTCATTTCAATTAGAGTGGACACTCCGATTTCCTTTAAACCTTTTTATTCGCGGCTTCTTTAGACCTTTGCACATGAGTGCGAAATTGTGTAAAAAGGTTTAGAGATTACGAGAGATGAGAGAATAATCACACGAAATGAATATTATCAATGACACGCAATGGTTTTTTTACAACGATCCTATCAACCATGCTCGAGACAGAGACACGCGACGCCTCCTCTCGAGAGACCAATTCCAAACAGTTGTTTTCGAAAAGCCTTGCAAATTTTATTTACCCCTGATCGACAACGACACTGTGGAGATGATCCAGCTCCAATCAGCCACCGTTGTCCAAATTCTCTCGATGGTCGACGACTTTTATCGCAGACCTCTCTTGCTCGACACTGTTGTAAAAGTATTTGCCGGTACTGACAAAGAGTTTTACGATGCATGGCACAATTACCGCCAAAATGTGTCGTATTTGCAGAATTATCATCTGCTCAATGATTCTTCGAGTTTGCCTCAGTTCCGGGGCATCGAGGAGTTCAAAGACGGATATCTCGTGCTTATTGATTGAGTACGAGAGGATAACCCAAATCATTGTCCAATAGCTTAAGAACCGTTTTCAGTCTAAACTCGGGTATGTCCTTCTGACTAAAAGAAGACAAAGGTAAGTCATCGCTCAAAAAATCGCAAAACATAATTACAAACACACCACAGTCGATTTCGTTATCCTGCATGGGGATTTTTTCTTTTTTTAAGATTTCCCACTTCGACATATCGTGGTTTTCACCGGCCACGTCTCGGAGCCACCTTAAGAGATATTCCATGTAACTGTATCCCCTCTTATTCAGCTTACTGTGTTCCAGCGAGTCGTAGTAGCATATTTGTTTCGTCTCCATATCTACAACAGCAAGCGCCCAATGTTTATTCGTTATATTTATTGGGAAATATAGACGTCGCATTTCAAATATGTTCATGTTTTCGGTCCATTTTTCCACATTCTTGAATGAGTATTTGTCTCCCGTTCCAAGCAGTGTCAAGAAGTGGATATTGAAGAAATGAGAGGCTTTGCGTGTGGGGAATTTGCTACATAACAATGTATCCCTCTCTTTTAACAATTCCATATATTTGTTAATAACTTCGTCGTTCAACCACTCACCAGGTTTTAATGTCTTGATGTCTTTCCTATAAATATTTCCGCCGATTTGGTCTTCGTCGTTTCCTTCAAATGCTTCGTTCGCTCTCGCTTCCTGCTCCTTTGTCAATGGCGAGAGTCTGCTCTCGAGAAGCATTTTTTGGTTTTTGTTTTCTCCTTTGTCTTCGTGTTTATCAAGACCTTTGTCTTTATCAACACCTTCGTCAACACCTTTGTCCTCTTCGACTTTGTCTTCGCCTTTGTCTTCGACTTTTACTTCGCCTTTGTCTTCGCCTTTGTCTTCGACTTTGTCTTCGACTTTTACTTCGCCTTTGTCTTCGACTTTTACTTCGCCTTTGTCTTCGACTTTTACTTCGCCTTTGTCTTCGATTTTGTCTTCACCTTTATCTTCGACTTTTTTTCTTTCGATCTCAACAGGATTTTTCTCAGTATAACGGAATTTGCCTTTGATTGAATTTAATGGGTATATTCTGCCCTCGTGTATAATCGTCTTGTTTTCTAAATTCACTTCGCGCAACACAGGCCGGCAATCTGTCCGCCTATGCTTGTATAAAATGTATTTTCTAGTACACCCGTTCGGATTGCGCTTCGTTCGGTGTCGATATGTATTGTATTGATCGAGAGGATAGCTCTCCACGTTTCGGTCATCGTCATCCTCATCAACTTCATTGTAGTCGTGACCGCGAAATTGTGGTTTGTAATCTTTATCGTTATGTACACCATTATCCTTTTGTCTATCATGCTTAGTCTTATCTTCTTCATAAAGCTTGCCAGTTTTAACATCGAATATATGTCGATAATTCTTTCTGATTTTTTTGTGTCGCGGTGCGAAAAGATCAATAAGTATAAAATCTTTTATATCATTTACAGCTTCATCGTAGAATCTAAAAAACGCGCGCGATTCAATCTCCAAAGCAAAATCGCCGAGGATACGCGTAAAATCACGTAACATCATTCCTTGCTTAAGTATTATATGAGTTAAATTTAGTCTTATAAATCTTGGCGCTCCATAATATTGTTGGCTTAAATAAATTGTTGAAATACCTTTCTTACGGCCCATCATAAAGTACTGCATAATTTTTGTTTGGTCATTCTCTAAAACTTGATCATCGAAAACAACTAATTTTTGTTCTGGATTTTCATCGTCGTCCTCAATGTCACGGAATTCTGTAACATACGGCATCTCGTCTAAATCTTCGTAGAATTCATAATTTTTTCCAAAAAGTTTTCTCCCTTTAGGCGATAATAATAATTTATAAAGAGGTTCAGCTTGAGACTTGACCACGATATAGATTTTATGAAATGTGCCTTTGAATTTTTCGAAAATGCTTAAAAGAGTATTCGTCTTACCAACTCCAGATCCTCCCACAATTATCATTCTGAACGGCACTTTGATCATGTGATTTTTGTAATTGGGATTTTTGAATTTCGGTAAAAATTTGGGGTCCATATATGGATCTTCGTAATAATTTTTCGGCGATCCATTGCCGTCGCTTGTTTTCTCGTCTGGTTCATTGGGTTCACTTTCCTCAAAGGGTTGGCCAGAATCGTAACTAGCTCTTTTTTTAGGGTCACGTAGTGTCTCATATGCCTCGTTAATTATTTGCATTTTCTTATTCGCCCTTTCTTTATTCTTGTATCTGTCTGGATGATATTGTTTCGCTTTTAAAATATAAGCCTTCCTGATTTCGTCAGTGGAGGCATCGCGTTTAACACCCAACACATCATAAAAACTCTTTGGTTCGTTGGAACTTTCACTCTCTTCCGGTTTTTTACCGGTTTCTTTCTTGTGAGAGGATGAATTTTCTCTCGCGTCCTGTTCCTTCTCTCCTGGAGTTTTACCAGGTTCCTTCGCTTCCGGGTTTTTACCGGTTTCTTTCTTGTGAGAGGATGAACTTTTTTCCTTTTTTATAATGGGTTCATTCTTGTGTTCACTTTCTCTCGCGTCCTCACCGAAGTGCTGATCAAACACGTTTAAATCTTCTGAACCAAAATCTTTGTTGCTTTTCGCATTTGGATCTTTGTTTTCAGGAAAAAAATCATAATCTGCATCGTCATCCGAAAAAACGTTTTCTTTGATGGATCTATTTGGTGAAATGTTTTCATGTTCAAATGAACCAATACCATCCTCTAGAGAACTCGAACTGCTTCTTTTCTTTTTTTTGCTCTTACTTTTATTAACTGGCTTATCACTTGGGGGTTTGTTCAGCTGACTCCGCGTAAATCTTCTTTTCACGGTGTCAACTTTTTGAGAGGGCTCTGGCTGAGTGTTTTTCTTTTTTTTAGTCTTATTTTCACTGACTGGCGTATCACTTGGGGGTTTCACAATGTCAACTTTGCGAGAGGGGTTTTGTGGCGCGCTTTTCTTTTTTTTTTTTGTCTTGTTTTCACTAACAAATGTGGCGAATGGTTTTGTTCGACTCCGCAGTTGCCTATTTTGCATAGTTCTTGTTAAAACCATTTTTTGTTTCTATATATAAAGAGAGATACAAAATTCAAACAAACACGCTCTGCACCGGCTTCGCCATTCCTAATTTGCTGTCAAACTCTCTGTAATGTACGTGACTACTGATATGCTTCCCCGATGGCACTACATAATCGGTTCCTTTGTCAAACGAGAGAGTAGCAACGCCTAAATCGTTGGCAACAACAACTCCACTATTACTAAAATCGTCGTAGGCTTTTTCGACCAAGGGAACTTGATCGGCTCCCTTTGCCGGCTTGGCGGCCCAATAGGCAACCTTTGCACCAGGCGCGACGTGAACCTCAACCGAGGTGTCTCCGGCATTGGTCTTGAGAGGAACCAATGACGAGGGCATCACCGCATCTCCCAAGAAAGGCAGCCAAGTTGTACGGTCAATGGCCAAAATTATACCGCAGATGGCGAAGAGAGCATAAATGATCTTGTGGATCGATGCGCGCTTGTTGAAGGCGCGGAAATAAACGAGGTTGAAATACTCGGCCAAATTGTAGTCGAAGAAGAGAGCTCCGTAGTGGATTGCGCTAAACAACACGATTCCGGTCACTATCATTCGGAGAGTGTACATCACATAAACGTCGGTCATGATCATTGTGTTAAAGGTTTCTATATATAATAAGGAAACCTATAAAGGAAACCTTAGGTTTCCTTATGATCCTTCCTCTCTTCTTTTTATGATTATAGTAAAACAATTTTTAATACAATCAATAAACCATTTTTTAAAATTCAAATGAGGAAGGATCAAGAGCGTAAGCCCGAAGGGCTGAATAACCTAGGTTTCCTTTGAGGAAGGATCATAAGCGTAAGCCCGAAGGGCTGAATAACCTAAGGTTTCCTTATCCTTAAGGCCGACGACGCCCCTGTCTCAATCCAAACGCTCACAAATGCAACCAGAAAAAGAAACCCTTTAAACGGTCTGAATTCCACTCCATCTCTCCCTGCAACAATCAAGTAGTAAATAAAACTATACAGCGCAACATTACCAATAATAAACGACCAGTCAAACAGTGCTAACTGTCTCTCTTGTCGCTTATTTAATTTCAAGTTAAAAGAACCCGTTTTTTTCGATTTTAAACTATACGCATCCAATATTGTTATTAAACTGTAAAAACTAAAAAAAACTATACACAATATAAAAAACATAAAAATCGTATACAAAGCCCCTTGCGTAAATGTGTTTGTAACAAACCGTGTCACCCCATACGACGCGTTTACCGTAAAGTCTTCAACCCCGCCATGCACATATTCTGTAAACATTTTTGCACCTTTTGTTAAAGGCTCTCTAAACTGATAAATATAACCATACGAAAATAAATACGCGATGATCAGCATGATATATCCCCAAAACTTCGTGTTGGTTTGAAATAAATACATGAGAGCCACCACATACACAATAATCACCGATATGAAACCCTTGGAACACTCCATCTTATTATTTTACCATGATATTTTTATCTCTCTTCGCTTTCACCACAATTTTTTTCGGTTTTATGTGTTTTGTCTTTTTTCTGACTTGCTTCTCCTCGCCAAACTCGAACTCCTCCACCAACTCTCGCACCCCCTCTCGCAAAACAATTCTGTAATATTTATTGCCTTCTTGGTTACAAGTTCTGTGATGAATGATGTCGCCCACTTCTCCGACGTTCTCCATGTCAAAGCCGGACTCGTCCTCATCGACAACATGGATCTTCATCTTTTTTCTGAAAAAAGATGCATTCAGGGGGGGGGGGAGATTACAATAATTATGACGCAAAAACAAAAATATTTTTATGACAAATGCGTTTTCGTAATCCACTCCACCAACTCATGGCTCTCTGCTTTCATAACATCGTCTGTATATTTTTTTAGATCGAAAAATTTCGGCTTTTTCATTTTCTCCGTCTTGTAATAAATATATGGTCCGTACTTGCTCTTGCGAATACTCAGCTCCGGCGTGAGAACGCGCAACATGCTCTCTTTCTCTAAACTCGAGAGAACATCTTCCAACTCAATTTTGTCGAGAGGCTTTTTGATACTCTCTTGTTTTAATGCCACGCGAATTTCATCGTTTCCATATTCGAGGTAAGGTCCGAACTTTCCCACTCTCAATTTAATCTCTTGGCCGTTCCATGTCCCCAAAACTCGGTCATCAATTTCAGCAAGCTCCTCATACGTGTATTCTCCCGCTTCCAATTTCTCCATCTCAAACTTGAAATCTCTCTTGACCGTTTTGTAAACACCGGATGCATGTTTGTCTTTCAGCACAAAACTGTTTTTATTCGCCGTCGTCGCCTTGCAAAAGACCAACACATATTGCTCCGTGTCCGCCAACGTATACGTCTTCCTCTCTCCTTTTCCAATTCGTTTGATCTGCTGCTTCATCTCTCGATAACAGTCCTCGCAAACCTTGTACCACAACTCTTCGCCAGCTGCCACGCGATCCAGTCTTTCTTCGAGCTCCTTCGTGTAATTATACGAAAACAGGCTCTCGAAAGATTTCAACAAAAACTCGATCGCAACTGTCCCCATCGGGTCGATCACCAACTTTTTGTACTCTGCGCCCACCACCTTTTCGCAAATCTTTTCTTTGATCTCCTTCTCTCCTCCTCTCAACATGTACTCAACACATGTCTGTTTGGTTCCCTCAATGTCTTTCTTCTCTACATATTTGCGCGTCTGAATCACATCGACCAACATTGAAAATGTAGACGGCCTACCGATTCCGAGGTCCTCCAATTTGCTGATCAAACTCGCCTCCGTGTATCGAGAGTGTTTGTTTGTAAACCCCACTGTGCTTTGAATATAATTGTATTGAATGTCTCTCGAGGACTGGAATCGCATCGACATGGATGAGAACAATTCTGGCGTTGTTGTTTTTACGACAGAGTCCGTGGCAGGATCACAATCCAAGAACCCTTTGAATTTCGGTATCGAGAGAGTGTGTTTATATTTATAACCACGGGGTGCATCAATCTCGAGAGGCATCGTGTTGAAAATCGCCGACGCCATGCAGCTCTCAATCGTATTTTGCCAAATCATTTTGTACACTTTCGCAACATGTTTGTGTTCCGATCCGATCAATATCAGGTCTCTCATGTTCACATTCGTGACGCGAATCGCTTCATGCGGATTGTTCGAATCCTTGTTTCCATGCATGTCTAACAAATTCGGATTGACGTGTTTCGCGGACCATTGTTTGCTTATATAGGTAGAGGCAGTTTCAATGAAACTCGGCGAGTATTTGCGGTTTTCGGTTCGCATATAAGTGATATGACCCAGTTGGTACAAGGTTTGACAACACGCCATCGTCTCCTTGGCACCCATGTGAAAGAGATTGTTTGCCGCCTGGAGAATCGCGGAGGTGTTGAAAGGTTTTGGCGGCGAGCGTTCCGAGAGCTTCTGCGCGTGTGCAACAAATTTGTGTTGGTGTGTTGTCGAAAGATTCAAAAATTCTTTCACTTCGTCGGGGGTCTCGAAATCCTTGTCGAGGTCGAACATCAAGTTTTGCGGAAAAAAACAGCCCGATATTTTGTGTTTCTGTGCGCGGCTCTCTTTCTCTCTTGCTTCCAACTCGTTCTCGTAAACTAATCGGAGAGCCGGCGTTTGACAGCGGCCAGCGGACAACGAGTTGTTGTTTACATACGTCCAAAGAAGTGGAGAGATGCTGAATCCAACCAACATGTCCAAAACTTGTCTTGCTTGCTGGGCTCTCACCATGTTCATATCGATTGTGCGCGGGCTCTCGATCGCTTTCTTTAGCGCAATCTTCGTAACCTCGTGGAAAACGATGCGGCTCGTGGTTTCGAGAGGCAAGTCGAAAACTTCGCAGATGTGCCACGCGATGGCCTCTCCCTCTCTGTCGTGGTCGGTTGCAAGAATAATGTCTTGTTTTGCAAATTGAGAGATGACCGCGTGCATCTTTTTGATGTGAGCTTTTTTGTCTGGATCGACTTTGTATCTCGTTTCAAAGTTATTTTTCGTGTCGATGCATTTCATGTCGTCTATGTGGCGGATATGGCCATTGCAAGAGATGCATTTATAATTGGAGCCCAAATAGGTCTCGATGCTCCCACATTTGCTGCTTGATTCTACGATTAACAGTTTCATTATATACAGAAATCATCGAGATTTTTCTTTATACTTTATTTTCGGAGAGCATATTATAGATACCTAGTTTCAGCAAATAAATGCCAACCAAATCATTTAAAGCATCAACCCCTGTTGCAAAAGGAACATCGAAAGTCGCAAAGAGAGCTGTTCAAACTGCAACCAAACAGTCGGGTACTTATTCAATTGTACAGCCGCGAAATTCTTACAAAGATTTTATGATTGTTGAATTTTCCAAAGGCAGTCCGGCCGATATTTATGCCGAACTCAAGTTGTATTACGAATTTGGACAGAGAGGCATTTCGCCCATGATATATTTTGTAAAAGTCAAAGAGTTTGAAGAACCTCTCACACTGAGCAAATTTGTAAGACTCTTTGACGACAAACAAGTTTCACCAGTATCGTATTTGGTTGAGCAAAGCAATTGCAGCGACAAAATTTTTGTGTATTATGGCAGTGATTTTGTGAATATGTTTTCCAATCTCCGTCAATTCATCGAAGAAAAAATAGTGGCAAATGGTCTTGTCAACACTGACATAAAAATTCCGAATTTGTGTATCGATGGGCTTGGAAATTTTAAGCTGATTGATCTCGATCCAAACTTTATACAAAAGATTCAGAGAGATCCGCTCTCGAAAAAAACGTTGAAACGCATTACAATTGACGACTCCGATTATGTAGACTACATGTTGTTCCAGGTTTATGCAAATATGTGCGTATCCGGTAGAATGCAACATGACCCGCAATTGTTTGGACGATTTTTTACTCGAGAATCCTTGGTCCAAACGATCGATCGCCTTTCGTTTTTTGAGGCCGCGAAAGAATATAGTCATCCCTTGAACACATTGTTGTGGTACACGCAAACCGGCAAAACACGTAATCAGTACTCGACCAGTCGAGAGATGTTTGATGACATTATGCGGAAATTTGGTGCGGCGGTTCCGAATGGAGATACTCAGACTGCGTTGACTCTAAGTCCCACCGCACCAAGTCCCACGGCGCCAAGTTCGATTGAGTATAGTAATCAATCGATGAGCCCCTCTGTGTTTCGCGTGGACGCAGAAACATACGACATTCATCCGATGAAATTATTTGAGTCACCAATAAGCGGCGGTAGAAGAAAAAAAATGGGCGTTTTAAATGAGAAAAGGTGTAATATTTTCTCACGAAAAAAGAAAAAAGGAGGCGGGTGGCACTATGATGATCCAAACGACCGTCGTAAAATGAAAGCTAACAATATGGCCGAACTGCGGACAGATATTTCGAATAATAAAGAAGTTGATTCAGATCTGAGACTCATAGAAAGAGAAGTGACAAATCCAGGAAGTTTAGAAAAACATTATTATTTTTTCTCAAAAGAGGAAGTTAAAAATACAAAAGACCAAATAAAAAATTGTCTTGATACTGAAAATACAGAATTTACCAACTATTTATTAGACCTTGAATGGTTATCAACATCATCTAATAATCCCTCCGAAGATAAATCACTTTTTTCAAAGAGAGTTCAGAAAAAAGCACAAGATTTATTGGAAGATCTATGTCCAGCCAAAATAAAAGATCAACCCGAAAAAGAAAACGAAAAAGAAAAAACAGAACAGCAAGACAACATTAATAAATGTACCGAAAATTTGGTTACAAATAATCCGAGTATTATTAGAGCAAAAGCTCTTGATATTTGTTCAACTTTGAACGGGGTTTTGAGCACAACCAAAAAAAGAGATATTCCAGAAAAGTTTGACAATCTTTTGCATGAGTGGTTTTTGGATAGAAGCATTATTGAAGAAATTTTTAAAACAATCCGTTCTGATCAATTATGCTTTCTTCATTATATTGTGTATAAACATGAAGAAAAAAAGTTTAAAATATTTAGAAATGCAGGTAGAACAAATTTGTCATTTGTGTATCTTGACCCGAAACAATACTATGAAGATCAAATTGTAAAACAGTGCAAATCAAAACTTATTGCTATCCCGCTTGAAATCCATGCGGAAGAATACACCCATGCAACAATTATTATAATTGACATAACTGGTAAAAAGAATAAAGACGGCAAAACGCATATTATTATTGAACATTTTGATTCATCCACATTTTCAGATGAATACAATATTGAAGAAGAAATCGAAAAGTTGGTTATAGAAATGTTTGGTAACGAAAAGTACACATTTGAGTTTGTTGGACAAATTGATATTTGCCCATTTGCCATCCAAAGTCGTTTACGGGGTACGAAGTATTCCGGCTCTTGCACACAATTTCAGTTATGGTATGCCTTTAAACGTTTGTTAGAACCATACAAGTCGCGCAAACAAATTATTGAAGAAATGGATGTATTTCTTGATAACGGTGTCGATGGAATGATTCAACTGATTCAAACATTTCAAAAACTTGTTGAAATAAAAATGTTTAATTCGGATGATAAAAATTTTACAGGAACAGTAGGCACACGAAAATTTACACATTTGTATCAAGAAGCCGGCAACAAACGAACTCGGCGCCGTTTAAGAAAAAAAACAAAAATCCTTAATTAAATCATATACTTTTTATACAAATATGCAGTCACACACAAATCGATCGAGGCCTTCTTGATCAACTCGAAATCGTATTTATTTATCTCCGGGAAAAACCGGTCTGCTTTCGACAAATCGCACGACTTGTGTATCGTGTTTAAATATATTTTGTCGCATTTCGGATGACTTATCGCCTGTCGATAAACCATCTCGCCGCCAATCACATAAATCGTCTCTATCTCGGGCATTTCTTCCAACTGTTCGATCGCTTCGTTGAAATCTTGCATGAAAAATACCCCTTCTTTCCGCGAATCAACCCTCAAGGGCGTCTTCGACAAAACCACGTTCAATCGGTTCGGCAGAGGCTTGCCCATCGACTCGAATGTTGTCCGGCCCATGACTATTGCGTTGGTCTTCGCCGGATCCCGCGTTGTTGTCGTCACTTCCTTAAAAAATTTCATGTCCGCCGGGCATTTCCAGGGAATCTTCCCTTCGGCGCCAATTGCCCAGTTGTCCGCATGCACTCCTACAATAATATCAAATGGCATCTTTTATTTTTGTGATAAATCCTGATCAATCCACTTTTTGACTATATTGTAATCTACCGAGTTTTTTTCGACACACAGTGTTATTTGATAGTTGTCTGTTTCGAAATGACCAAACCCAAATAGCATAAAACCTTTATAATTATATTCTTGTAATTTTATAACTATTTTTTTTTCAGAGTGCTCGATGCGTTTTATATATGACAAATTGACAAGCTGTGTTGAAAGTTTTAGAAACCGCGACATTGTAAATAATATTTATTTTATGAAAGGTTTTTTTGTCATAAAATTTTTGCATAGATATATCGAACAATGTTGGAGGAGTACGATGATGAGAATCTCTACAGTGTCATTGCAGCGGTTCGACAAGACATCAAACTCAAGGAGATCGACGCGTTAGATGATGTGACTGAAGTACTTTCCATGTTGAACACGGATAAGTCTTCGGACTCTTATTTTCTTTCAGGAGTTGATGAATTACTTTTGTATAAAGGCGGTATTGCTCTTCTACGCCTGAAAAATAGTAAAATTCCCAGTTCAGGCCGCTCAATCCATATTGAAATAAAATCTTTGCACAACGAGCTGATCCGACGCTCGAAAGAAAAATCGGGTGAATGGTTGTATACATTGGGTGCCGTCTCGACCTTTCTTTTATCGGGGTGGACTTTTTACAAGAATATTTAATTTTTTTTAAATTAAAATTTTCATTCCGTTTTTTTATTGATTATTTTTTATGTATATTTCATAAAACAAAATATAAAATGACAACTTCCATTATTATTGGCGAAGGCTCCTATGGCAAAATACTCTATAATAAAAACAAACCAGGCATTGTTTCAAAATTACATTATTTATCGAGCCACGAAGAAGAAACCGGATGTGACGAAGTATTTCAGCATGAATTTAGAGCACATAAACGTCTTTATAGTCAGTTAGAGTCTTATAAAAACAAACAATTCATCATTCCTCAACCGATTGATTACACACAAGAACCCGGAGCCTGTGTATACAATATGCAAAAAATGGAATATCCAAGACTAAAACTTTTCAAATCAATTATTCGTCCGGATAGACTGGATTGTTTCGCAAAAACCAACCCGGAAGTACATCCACCTCCTTATTTACTTTTTTCCGCAACATCGGACGATTGTGAAAATGGAAAGGTAAAGCTCACCGATATCGACCAGGTTGAATACTGGAATCGGCTATTTTACATTCTTCACAAATGTTCGGCACTTGCTGAAATAATGATAGTGCATTTTTTCAAGCTAACTATCGACACAAAAATTATACTACAAGACACCGAGTTTCTTCTCTGTGAAAAAAACAAAAAACTTTGTATCGGTATGTTGGATTTTAATCAAGTTTCCGACTTTGACTCTCGGCTGCAAATGGCGTCAAAACGAGTGCCCCACTATAGTACCGAGTATGATATTGCAAACACATATTTGTTTTTATCAGGGATTGACACCGGTTCAATACTAACTGATCGAAATACAAAGTGGAAATTTTTACCCACACCACATATTTTGCCTTTCACTTTTTTCGCAACAATCGAAAAAATTATTGTAAAGACTCCCTTTGTAAAACCAATTTTCGAAATAATTTGTTCGACTATTTACAAAAATGAAATTGATCAAATTGGATGGCACAGTGTATTTGACAAAGTAATGGTGTGGCACGAAATACTTGTTTATGGAGTAATAGATACCGATTTGTTTCATCGCTTAAATGTCAGTTTTACCAGTTTTGACACAAAAGTTGCAAATGGTCTTGTTTCAAAGTATGCATACTTTGCACGTGAAAAATTGTTCGGTGACATGTCTTCGAAATTTGAAGACTACTATATACTCAGATCAGCCGACGACCAACATTATTTAGAACGTATGAAACCAAAACAAAAAATAGGAGTTATAAGTGAGAATATGCTCGATTCTGTTGCTCACTACGATATCATGTTCCAGCGATTATTTATTATAAAATGTTTGACTCAAGTGGGAATCGAAAATGTAAATATACAAAAATTTGAAAAACTTTTGCAAAAAAACGTTTCGTTTGTTAGGTTGATTAATTTTTTACTTAACAAAACACAAAAAAATATCCGATACAAAAAGAAATAAAGGCGACAGTAGTGATTCGTAAAAATCCATTTACACCTCGAAGATGCGCAGTTAAAAAAAAAATATTTTACAAAAAACATTTTTTTTTATATTTTTATTGCAAAGATTTTCTCAAATAACACGTTTACGGACCCCAGCACCAATCCTATAAACGCCCCCGCCAACAAACTCTTTAAAAACGCCTTGATTCGTCTCATTGTTAAAAATTTATTTATGATTTTTTTTTGCATAATTTCATAAATAAATTTTACCATGCTTTCGTTACTTCGCAAACTTCACAACCAAATCCCGGTAACTCCCGAGATCAACAAATCTTACCAAGCCCATATTGGCGTTTTACTTAACTCCAGGGCGCAGGTCTATTACGGACAAAGAACCCACCTTGCTTTGATTCACAAGATGTTTATGGGACTCGGAATGCATGCGAAATCTTCTCTCAAATATAACTACGGTAAATTTAAGTTGAACGCGGACGGATCGCTCAAGCGTGCCGCCGACAATATTAAATCCGGCCTCCATTTCTCGGAAGACGGTGGCATCATGAAGGGCACCTTTTACCCTTGGGGTGGTCTCAAAAATGGCGTCTTCTTCCATCCTGAATCCGGCGTCGTCGAAGAAGGTTTGTTCATTAACGAAAAGTTTACAAAAGGTATTCGACTCTGTAAAAATGGCAACTTCGAAGAAGGTGTTTTTGAAAATGGCCAATTAGTAAACGGGTTGTGCATTGACCGCATCAATAGCATTATCGAAGAGGGCGCGTTTAAAGATGGTGTGCTTGTGAATGGTGTGCGTTATATGAACACGGGCAAGTCTGTTAAGGTGATGGATTCTTTGGCGGGTCACCAACTCGAACAACTTTTAGAAGTCGACGACGAACTTAACGACAGAGTTTTGGCCGAGTACTCCGAGGGTGAATGCGACAACGACGACGACGACGACGACGTCGACGACTATTTGTCTGAGTAAAATCATCTTTGCATTGCAACTGCAGTTATTACCGGTGTAACTGAATTATAATCGCACAAACATTTGCCATCAAACATTTCGGTTGTACCCAAGACCAAACGCACAAAATATTTTGCAAGTTCGGGGCGTTGTTGAACAATTGCTGCTCGTAATGATTCAATGGTTGTATTGTTTTCAATATTATTTAATTCGAATGAAGGCATATTTGTTGGTACACAAAAATTTACTGTTAATTTCATATTTTTTTTTATAAAATGAACATATATTTAAACTATTTTTTTTCTACAAATAGCAATCCACCAAGTTGAAAATATCTCCAGGCACGTTTGGTTTTTGTCTTGCAAGTTGTTTCAACAAAAGTCTGTAGCTAGAAAGTTTGTCGCGAATAAACCGCTGTTTGCCCAGTTTCATCGTGTTGGAAGAAATATTTTTCCAGTTCGTAACTTTGTCCAGATTGTTTTCAATATGTACGAACGTAAAATTCGGATTCTTTACAAGCCATTCCCAATCCCACGGCTTCTCTGGATGTCGCATCACGTCCTCATATGTAATGTTTTCATTACTGCTCAACTTTTTCCAGTTCCATGGTAATTCCGGGTTTTGCAATACATGCTCCAATCTGATATTTGGGTTTTTACTTACTTGTTCCCATTTCCAAGGATAATTTACGTAACGTAGTATGCCATCCATTGTTGTGCGTCCACTTAGAGAATGCCAATCAAAAAATTTATATAAATACGGCGGTTCACTTCCATATAGCTCAAACAAATGGTCAATTGTTATGTTTGGGTTGTAACTTATCTCTTGTGGATGCCACAATTTATCCGGATTCTGCAAAATATGTTGAAATGTGACATTTTCGTGTCCGCCTAGCACATACCAATCCCAATTCACCTCGCTATGTTTGAGTGTTTGTTCGAATGTGACATTCGGATTGATGCTAATACAAGACCATGGTTTGTCCGGATTCTGCAGCATATAATCGAGTGTTATATTTTTGTTCTCGGTGATAGCATACCAATACAATTGTTTGGGTCCATATCGCTGTTCAAGAAACTCGAGAAACTCGATATTCAGTGATTTCTTGTAACATAACATTTCTGGATTCCATGGATAATTCGGATTATTCATCACGTCTTCACATGTGATGCTGTTATTCAAACTTAGGGGGTTCCAGTCCCATGGTTTATCTGGATTATCCAAAACATTTTGGAAAGTTATATTTGGATTGAAACTTATAGAATACCAGTTCCAAGGCAACCATGGATATTTTAACACATGCTCGAATAAAATATTTGAGTTGCAACTGAGAGACTCCCATTTCCACGGTTTGTCGGCATGGCGCACAACAAACTCGATATATTGGTCATCCCACTCTTTTTTGATCGACATTGAAAACGTTTCTTTTCTTATTTTTATGATGTTAAAGAAAAAAAGAGGAAGGACTATCGGAAGTGAACTCCTTGCCGCCCTTAAGGAAGGATCAAAAAACGGAAGCTTCGCTGAACACCTTGGTTTCCTTTATGTACTTGTCAAAATACGATTTGCTCACAAACATCCCAGTGGGGTTGCTCTTCCCGCAATAATATACATACGCATCGTACGTCGAAATCGGTTCATTCGTCGTCTCTTTCAACTCGTTCATTGCAACCTGAATATCCATCTGCTTGTCCCACAACGTATTTCGCATCTTGTAAATAAACTTGTTGTCATCGATCTCCACCTCGGGATAAAAATAACCGATTATGTCCACAATCTGTTTCTCGCACATGTTCGTCGTATTTCCGCGCCACATCTTGAAAAGAGTTGCGATCTCTCCAATTTCCAACTCAATCTCCGTCTCATCCTCCACCATGGTCTCATCCCAGAACTGCAAAAACTTGCACACATTCGGCAAATACTTGCTATTAACCCCCTGAAACAAGTCCTGGTCGGCGTCGTAGTGTCTGTGCATGCGCTCAATCAATCTGGTTTTCAGTTTCGCCGTAAACACCACACTCGGCAACTGTTTCGACTCTAAAAAGTGCCGCCACAAGTAATACATGTTTTTCCACGTGATCTGCGTGGGCTTAAAAACGATTTCGTTGATGAGTTCGTGACCCACCGAGAGTCTGCCAAAGGCAGGCGTCACCCGGATATACTCGTTGATAAACATGTCCACCAAAGACTCGGGCGTCAAGTTCTTCAGGTACATTACCGAATTGATGAGAGCATCCTCGTTGCTGAATTTCAATAAATAGTTGTCGGAGCTCTGGTACCGATTTGAATAATGGCACGCCACACACAACATGTCGAGTCCGATCTCGCATGCCGCAGTCGACACCGACGTGAGCATTCGGATCTGGCTATAATTGTGCTCCGCATGGTATTTGTACTTGAACGACTGGCACGGATTGGTCCCAAACCACGTTTGGCACAAAATGTTCAGATTGTTGATCAGCGGCTTCGCCGCGCCCGACACGATGTGAATCAGCGACGTCTCCTTCTTCAATATATTGTCCCCAAGAATCGTGAGGAAATATTTTGCCGCGGCCTTGGTCGAAAAGACCGCCGGATACAGTCGGCCGAGCACGCCCTGGATTGTCGCCGATTCCGGAATCGACTGGTAGATGTGATTGTCTTTGATTCGTTTCATGATTGACACCTTCGTCTTCTGCTTCCACGACATCAGGTTTCCATCTCGGCTTATTGTCGATAATATATTGTAAATCACATTGTCCTCGCTATACGGCAAGTAGTGCTCTCCATCGTAATAAAAAAAGTTTTCAGTACTGGGGTGGTAAAAGTAGCGATTGTAAAAGAGGAACGACTGGATAAACATGTTTTGGTCCGTGGTGAGTTCGCCAATTCGCTGCAGTCTCTCTTGGTGGTTTCTCTCGATATTTTCTAAAGTCGCTGCCAGCTGATTCACCACGAAATTGTACACTTTCGCCTCCATGTACTCGTTTGATTTGTATTTCTCGTATACGGCGGCGACTGCATCCATTACGGTATTTCGGCGCTGTTCCTCTGTATCCGGGTTTACTTCTACTAAATTATTTGTTTCGATGTCCATATCCATTTTTTTTTCTAATAACAATATAAACTTTTTTTTATATTATTATCAAAGCAATTCAATATTTTATTTGTTGGCCTTGGCGGTTCTGCAGTACTTGCGGCTCTTTCCACTAACATACTTGCAGCCAGATGTCTTGCGGCACTTCTTGGCACTCTTACCGCGGCAGGCAGAGGCGTCCATCTTGACCACTCCGAATTGACCCTTCTTGGCGAAGAAACCACTCTTCTCCAAACGATTCTCCTTCTTGGCTTTGATCGACTTGGCCTTTGACACAAGTCGGTTCCATTTATTCATTCTGATGTCCTTCTTTGTCAAGCCCCCGCTGGTGCGAAAAGCGGATCCGTGGTAAACTTGAGCCCTAGAACCTACAAGTTCTGCGTAAGTGTGTCCATCGATGTGATATTTGCCGTCGTCATGTCTTGTGTGCATCTTTTGTTTTTTTATATACTACCTAAATACTTTTTTTACATCTCATCGTCGGGGCTAAAATTTCGTTTCTTCTGGGTCTTTCGAACGTAGCCGAACCTTCCTTTTCGTGCAGAGTAGCCATATTTTTCTAAACGTCTCTCGGCTGAAGCCGTTTTGTGCTTCTTTGCACTGACAATTCTTCCGTTCTTATTAAAAAATAGGTCTTTCTTCGTAAGGTTCCCAGCGGTTTTGTACGCAGTTTCGTTATACACTTGCTCGCGTGATCCAACGAGCTTCGACCAGCGTCTACCAGCGATATGGTAATAATTGTCCAATTGCCTAATCGGTTTTTTTGTCATGTTTCTCTCTCTATACCACACACCAAGAAATTAGTTTGTCAGAGGCGCAATTGTCCGCTGGGTCACTTTGCCCTTTATTGTGCGCTGGTTTGCAGGGGTATTTACAATTTGAGAATAACGCATTTTCTGACTAATTTTCGGATTATTGGTCGAGGTTTGCACTTTACTGTACTCGATTGGCGCTCGGTTGAGACACCAAAGCCGGCTCGAACGCATATTTAACATTGCAGACATTCTTATACTACTATATTTTTATTAATTTAATTTAATTTAATTTTTTGTTGGTTTTTAAGCAAATTTATTTTAGCACGTCTATAAGCATTGCGACTTTGATATTCTGCAAACATAAAAAATGAAACAACAATTTTAAATCCAATATGATGGTTGAGTGGATACATAAATATGTGATATGTTGTAATAGATTTTTTCTTTATGCGCTTTCTCCGTAGGTTCTCTTTTTGGATTTCTTCTTATCGCTCGCCTTCGCCGGAACAGCCATCTGTAGTTCCTCCCTCAACTTCTTGTAATCCTGGTATTTCGCGTCCAACACATCCAACTCGCGCAACCACATTTGTTCTAAAGTAGTCTGTTTCAGAACCTCCAGCTCTCTCAATGTCTGGTCTCTTTCGTTTCGCAACTTGTCCACATTCTCGGCAGTCACCGAGTCCATCGGCATTTTCACTAAATACTTGAAGTCTCCGTCAATCATGTCGAACCCGTTGTTCAACAACATTGTTGTTACGGCCTCTGCAGACTTGCGTCTCAAATCGATCCGGTCAATCAACACATACTCGACATATCTCGCCTTGTTCGTGAGTAAAAGGGCGCGATTCGACATATCTTCAATCAGCGCCAACTTGCGCCTGTGATACGCCTCGTATCTCACTCCAAAATAATCGTCAATCAACTGCTCCACATGCTCGTACTTTTTCAACTTGCGCTGTGCGTTAAACATGTGGATGTTCGACGTCTTGATGGTGGTCGTCAGTTTCATCACCTTCTCCACGCCACCTTCCGAGGCCACAATCTCGTCCAGTCGGCCTTTGGGGAAAACTACCGTGAAATTCACATTCACCTCGGTGCAAAGCGACGTAAACTCTTTGATGATCGGCGCCGATTTCTTTCCATCCTTGTCCGCAACTCCGTCCATCATTTCCTCCAACTGTTTCGTGTAGGGCATTGTCCACTTTCCTACCGGCAATTCTGTAATTACAATGGTGTCCGGCCCTATTCGTTCATATAAACCCTTGATCAAATACTTGTCCGCCTCAATTTTCTCCACCGTGCCCTTGAAACCTTCGAAATAGGGGACCAACTCGATCATCGGTTGCCCAGTCAGGCGGTTTCGAATGTTGTTGATCAAATCTCTCGGGTTGTAGGGCGGCACCGAACAAGAAAATCCTGTGCCAATGCCCTTGATTCCATTCACCAAAGCAAAGGGAATAATCGGCACATAAAACTCGGGCTCGACCTTGGTGCCATCATCGTCCAAATAGTGGAGAATGGCGTCGTCCGCCTCGGGAAACAGAGCCCGCGTCAAGGGGTTCAACATGGTGTAAATATATCTCTCGGACGCCGAGTCGTCGCCTCCCTGAAGCCTTGTTCCAAACTGGCCGTTGGGTTCTAGCAAATTGATATTGTTGGATCCGACAAAATTCTGCGCCATGTTTATAATCGCCCCGTTCAAACTCGCCTCGCCATGGTGGTACGAACTGTTTTCCGACACATATCCCGAAAACTGCGCCACCTTGATCTCGCTCGTAAGTCGACGCTTAAACGCACTGTACAAGATTTTGCGCAAACTGATTTTGAGCCCGTCAATCATCGACGGAATCGATCGTGCACAATCGTAATTGCTGAAATGGATCAACTCGTTGTCCACAAACTCGCTATAACCGACGTGCGTCTTGCTCGTGTCCAAATACGACTCCTTGTTGTACTTTTCAATCAACCACGTCTTGCGGTCATTTGCGCGCTTGTCGTTGAAAACCATGTCGATCACGTCGTCGCTGTTCGCCTGCTCGTACATGAAATCCACAATCTTCTTGTTTGCAAAATACTCCTTGAACTCGTCCGACTTGGATGTTCCCAAACCCTTAAAGTATTTGATCTTCCACGCCGCTGCGTCCGCCGTCGCCGCTTTCCACGCATTGTATTCTCCATCGTTGTAGAAGGAAAGGGTCGTTTGTCCCTTGGTGGCGCGCAAAATCGGCGTGTTCATGAACGAGATGAATCCGGGGATCTGTGTCAAAGAGCGCCACTCACAATGGAACAAGTTGATGCAAAGCCCCTTGATGTGGGAGCCGTCCGTATCTTGATCGCACATGATCATGATCTTTCCGTAACGCAAGTGCTGACGAACGTCCTCGATGGTCTTGTAATCGCGCCCGTTTTCGAGTCCCAGGATTTTCTTCAGATCTGTGATCTCCTTGTTGTCCGTGATCTTTTTGATGGATTCGCCGCGCACATTCAGCAGTTTGCCGCGCAACGGGTAGATTCCAATAATGTTGCGATCCTCCGACGATAATCCGGACACAATTCCGGACATGGCACTAAGTCCCTCGCACAAAATCAAGATGCATTTGTCCGACTGCACCGTGCCACTGAGGTTCGCATCCATGAAATTCTCGATACCGCGCACCGTGCGGGTCTTGGATCCGTCCGTCTTTTTCGCCGCCGAACTCTTCTCTTTCACCTGTGTCAAGTCGCACGCCGTGTCCATCACACCCATTTTCGCCACTTTTTCAATAAATCCCTCACTCACCGTGCAAGTCGATCCGAACTTGTTCGAAGGCGTGTTCATGAAATCTTTCGTCTGACTGTCGAACGCTGGGTTCTCAATGTCGCAGCGCAAAAACAGGATGAGTTGCTCCTTGATCGTCGACATGTTCACTCGGATCTTCTTTTTCTTCTCAATGTAGTCACTCAGTTTGCGCACAATTTGGCCAACCACGTAATCCACATGTTTGCCACCCTTGTATGTGCAGATGCCGTTCACAAACGACACTTGCATAAACTCTTGGTTGGGCGCCATGGCCACCGCATATTCCCAACGACCGCACTCGGACGCCTCGTAGACGCGTTTGGACTCCTCCTTTGGCCCAATGTACATGTCAATGTACTGCTGAAAGTTCTTGATCGACGATGGCACCTCGTTCAATGTAAACTTGATCTTCTTCTCATTCTGATCCGTAACCGCGCAAATGTCGTAAAAACGTTTTTTCAAGAGCGCCATCATGTCGGGGGTCAGTCCCTCTATGCCGAAACGGCGATAGTCTGGTTTGAATGTCACCTTCGTATACGGCTTCGTGGTCTTTACTTTCGTAATGACTGGCGCACTAATCTCGTCCAAATTGCGGCTGAAAGTTTGAAAGTACTTGAGGCCGCGAGTGTGGTCCACCGTCTCGATGCTACCAAACACGGACCAGATCAACACAAGTTTGAAACCGAATCCGTTCTTGCCTCCGACAATTCGCTTCTCGTCCTTGTCGTAATTCGTCGATGTGCGGAGTTCGCCAAAAATCATCTGCGGAATCCACACGTCGTACTCGGGGTGCTTCGCCACGTCGATCCCGTTTCCGTCGTTTTCCATCGTGATGGTGCCGTCGTCGCCAATGTCTACATGAATGTAGGAGACGAGTTTGTTGTTAACATCGTCGGCCTTGTGTTTTTGGATCATGCGGATCACATGGTCGCGACAATTCACAATGGCTTCGTCCATCAGTTTGTAGAGACCAGGGATGTAGTGGATTTTTGACGGTACGATTTTAGCCAAGGCGTCGTTGTAAACCCACATGGTTTCGTCCACATTTTCGATCGACCCAATATAAGTGTCCGGATTATCCAGGATGTGCTGTTTGTCAGTCTTTTTTTGATATTGTTTCGATAAATCAATATCAGAAGAGGAGGCAGAAGCACTTTTGCTCATTTTTTTTTCGTACAACAAAAAAAATAATATTTGATTGGGGGGGGGTATTAATAGTTTTTATTAATTTATGAAATTTTTATGCAACTATATCGTCTTCCGGAAATACAAGTTGTAATTTTATTTCAGGTTCCTCTTTTTTTTCAGATGCCTTTTTTTCGGATTTCGCCGCTAACTTGCCCAAATGAAACTTGGATTTATTGTGTCTCGATTTATTCGCAAACGAGGAATACAGTTCGCAAGTCTCGCAAAAAAAGTCGTGGTTCCATTTATCACGATTGTTCCTGTAATAGTGTCGAAAGTATTCCTGTTTTGTTTTGAAATCAAGGGTCTTTGGCCTTCCTCGTGGCACGCGCTGCTCTTTTGTTATAGTCATTTTTGTTTCGGTTGTGATTAATTAATTTATGATTACTTTATTTAAATGATAGCAGGTCAGGTTTTATGCCAGGCGTTGTGGGGAATTCTTTCGCTCCATACACGTCTTGCAACAACAACCACTCGAACATACCTCCCAAATATATGGTGACATTCCGGAAACCGAGTGATTTTAATTGTTTCTGTTTTTCCAACAACTTCTCATAATCCCGACTGTTTTTTCCGTAAACCACGAGTTTTGTGTCATACTCGTATTTTGACAACATTTCGTTGATTCTCTCAGTCTCCATTTCGGCTGTCAATGTGCCCATTATGAGTAGTTTTTGGTTTTCTTCCATAATGTGGATCAAAATATTGTTTGGCTCTTTTACATTCTCATAGTTTACTAATGTGGTTGATGCTGCGACACCCATTTTTTTTTAATTACGTAAACGTTTTGTTTTTATTCTGTTTTTCGCCATGATTTTTTTCGTTTTCTTGCGATTGCTATTGCTGCTGCTATCGCTATCGCCACCCGTGTTACGACGCTTTCTAGATCTCGACGACCGCTTTGAATACACAATCGGGCGCAGCCCATCATCAAACTTGGATCCGATGCTCGCCAACACCATTTTCTTGTTTCCAATTTTAAATGTTTGCATATAATTGCTCGGAATCTTGCCTCTCGACAACAACGACTCGCAGATTTTCTCCAGATTTTCAAACATCGTGTCCGAGTTGTTGTTCCCCATGAACGACTCAACCATGATTCCGTTCTTTCTGTTTACTTCGTGGTATATATTTTCAGGCCGATTGTCCACCAAAAAAATGTTTTTCGGAAGTCTCGTGCTAATTCCCAGCCTCTCTCTCATGTCGTCGTCGAAATTCTCTACAACATGTGTCAACTCTTTATTTTGCATTTCTGGCCGCTGGTCTTCCACCGTGTACAAAAACTCAAACATCTCGTCTTTGTCAAAATATGGCCTCAATGCCGTCGCGTACGGTTTGTTTCCAAATGTCCACATCCCAATCACGATACGACCCTCTTGTTCTCTCACATATTTCAGGAAATCCCAAAAACCCGGTCGAAAACTAAGTCTGTCACCCGGGTTGATCACGTTTGTGAATTCATTTTCACTGTCTTCATTATTTAATCTATTTTCATTTTCATTTTCGTTTTCGCTTTTCTCAAAGTAGTGCAAAATCGCCTCGTCCATATCGAAAACTAAACAAAGTCTTTCCATTTCCAATTCTTTATTATATATAACTTTATAAAATAAAAATGTCTTCTTCGTGTCCCATTTGTTGCGCCGATTTCAACAAGTCCACGCGCGCACCCGTAACTTGTTACTTTGCCAGCTGTTCATTTTCCGGGTGCAAAGAGTGTATCCGCACCTATTTGACAAGTGTCGCCGCCGATCCCCACTGCATGAATTGCCGCAATCGGTGGAACCTCGAATTCACAAAGGCATCGTTAAACGCGGTTTTCATTGAAAACGACTACAAAAACCACCGCAAAACAATCCTTGCCGATCGCGCCATCGCCCAAATCCCCGAATACTACGAAGGCGCCCTCCGTTACGCACACAAATCCGAATCCGATCTCAAAATTGCCGAAATCCAGAAAACCATCCGCGAACACAGCGAAATTGTTTCTAAATTAATCGAAGAAAGAGACCGCATCCGCCGCGAAATGAACGAAAATCCCACTGGCGGATCTGCGCGCAAATTTGTCATGCAGTGCCAAAACAACGGCTGTCGCGGCATGTTGACCACGCAGTACAAGTGCGATTTGTGCACGAAATTCACTTGCTCGAAATGCTTCGTGGCTATCGAGGGCGAAAAAGCTGACCATGTCTGCAAACAAGAGGATGTCGACACGGTCGAAGAACTACGCAAAAATTCGCGGCCATGCCCCACCTGCGGGACGCGCATCTCCAAAATCGACGGGTGTGACCAGATGTGGTGCCCCGAGTGCAAAACCGCCTTCAGCTGGTCCAAGGGCACTGTCGAGAAGGGTGTTATCCACAATCCTCACTACTACCAATGGATGCGTGAACACGGCGGCGGAATGCCTCGCAATCCTCAAGATCACAATAATGACTGCGGAAACCTGTTTTACGGCGCCGCGCGCAGGATTCATAATATTGTGGAGGAATGTATGCAAGCGAGGAAATACTATGAACAATTTGCGTATCATTGTTCAACCAGTGTAGCCCCCTTGCCGGGTGACACGGATATGCTGTTGGTGGAAGCGAATAAAATGCTCACAAACACCAACGAGATTCGTATGGAGTGCCGACTTGGCGACGCTTTCTTTTCTGGGTTTCACCGTTATATCAATCACATGGAACAAACAGAACTGCGCCCGTTGCGCACTGCAATCCAAAGCAGAGAAGACAATAAGGTTCATATTTACGAGTACATTTTGAACGAAATCGATAAAGACCAGTTGTCGAATGAACTCATTCGACTCGATAATTTCAATATGAAAGATCGCGCACTGAGAGATATTTATGAAGCGTTGGTTGTGGTTGGTAAACAAATGGTCATTGATTGTCTCCGAGAATTGGAGGAGGAGCTGAAAAAATACTCGCACCTTCAACAATTTTTAAACAGGTTCAATATCTCGGACCAAAGTAAAACTGTGTTCTTCACTATTATCAAAATGTATGTGATATATTTACCGCAAGAATCGGAGTCTCTCCAACGAGGCTTGTTCGCAATCTTGCAGAAATATCAGACCGCAATCCGCAAATATTGCGCATACTCCAATATGGAATTTATTAAATACTTGATGATATATTCCAGCAAAAAAATTTTGACCGCATGGGACTCGACAAAAAGAACCATTGAGCGACATCATTTTGCGAACAAGACTGAGATGGTTCGTGCTTTGAATGAGTTCAAATTGGAGTATGAAGAATGTGGTGGTTCTGGTGAAACGAATGCGAGAGTGACCGAAGCGAATGCGAATGCAGGCGGGGGCGGAGGGGTTTAAGTGCTTTGCGCTTGCTTTGCGCTTATATCAGTGCTTGCGCTTGTGTACGATCCAAGTGCGTATTTTTTGCAACATTTTTCATAATACGCTTTGCATTCTCTTCAAATTGGTGGTCTGACGTTCCTCCAATGAGTTCTTTCATTATCAACAAATATTCATTTTTTTTCGCTTCGTTTGTAATATAGTCCGGATTTGCCTCCTTCCACAATTGCATTTTTATGTAGCTATTGTTTGAAATCTTTTCAATCGCACTTTTCGATAATTCTTTTGTTACATCGTTCACCCATTCGCCATCATTTCGGACATAAAGCGTTTCTCTCTTTACGTCTGTGCAGTGCATCGGACGCATTTTTAAATCAAGGTTCTTGTATGCCTTGTCAAATATTTGAGAAACCGCCTCGACGTGTCCCAACTGTTTAAACAGCAAAACATCTTCTAACTGAATTTGAATACTTTTCGCAAAGTCAAAAATACTAACTGCATCTTTGCAGTATTCGTTCAAAAATACATTGAGGTTGAAATTGTTGTTTGTGTTGTTATTCACAACAACGGATGGCGTGTTTTTTGCAATTGTCATGCAAAGATTCGTGATTTGTTTGATTTGTTCCGAGTCATTCTCCTTCGAATTCTTGAATGCCGTTATGAACTCGGCCATCATCTCGTTGTTCTGCATCAGTTTTGTGTTTTGTGTCTCGACGATATTTAAGATTTTATCTTTTTCTTTGATGCGATCTTCGAGTTCTTTATTTCGGTTCTCTAGGGCATCAATATTGTCTGAACTGAATTTTTCATATTTTGAATATAACTCCCTGTAGTATTCATCATTTTTTCGTGTAAACTCTAATATTGCGCGGTTATTAAACAACTTTCCAACTGTTTCTATTGTCTTTGGATTTGCAAATCGTACATAACCATTGATTTCATTCTCATTTCTGTTTGCATAAATATGTTCGCATTTTTGTTCTGTTTTAAGGGTTAATACTATTTTCCAATCACATTTTTTGTAATTTACAATTCTAAAACAAAATGTTCTTCCTCGCGTTGGCATTATTGTTGTTGATATATAATAATATATCTAAAGTTTTTGTTTATTAAATACATTTTGTGCAATTTCATTTTTTTTATTTTATAAAAATCCAATAAAATATATGCTTCAGGAATGTAGAGGGGAAAATTATATCATTTTTGTCATTTTTTAAGAAAAAGTGCACAAAAAAGTTGTGCACATACATTTCGCTGTTTTGTTAAACATTGATATCTATGCATTTGTAGGAAAAAATTATGTATTTTTTCGCGATTTTTGCGATTTTTTTGCACAATTTCAAAAAAATGTCCAGCGCCGGGGTTTGAAAAAAAACGAAGTCCGCATAAAAAAATGAAAATTTTGAAAAAAATATTTTAAAAATTTCGCACCACAAATGCTTAGAAATATTTTTGGGGTTTTCTTTGATTTTTTTTCAGTCATGTGAAAAAAGATAATCTCGACGATTTCATTTTTGGACATTTTTAAAAATGTCCATTTTAAAAAATTGACCCCGAATGTTTTTTGGACTTTTGTAAACTCCTTTTTTTCAAGGACCTCGAATGTAGGTACCAGAAACGCATTTCAACACCCTCTTCAAACATGCATATAGTTTTCCGTTTCAGCGGTTCCCTACACGATATTCAAAAAACCCCGATTGTGCAATTTTGATTTTTTTATTTGACAATAATTCGTAAATTTTTTTACTACAAACATGTAGAGATTATATTATTCAATTTATATAAAAAATTTGTGTATAATTGCACAATTTTTTTGTGCAATTTAGTTTCAAATTTTTGTAAATATGCTCTCCTAGATAATTTGTAGGGATTATGTTAAAATTTTCCCTTCGTTTTTCAATTTTTTTTGCACAAATTGAAAAAATGTCCAAAGTCCGGTTTTCAAAAAACCCGAGTTCCAGAAAAAAATATTTTTTTTTTACAAAAAATATATTTAAAAATCCGCACTGAAAATGCTTTGGTACAATTCAATAAAAAAACCGGAATATTTTTCAGTCACGTGAAAAAAGATAATCTCGAGAAAATCATTTTTGGACAAAAATAAAAATGTCCAAAAAAAAAAATTGACCCCGAATGTTTTTTGGACTTTTATAAAACCTTTTTCAATGGCTCTTTATGTAGGTATCCGAAACGCCCTTAACTCTCCTCTTCAAAAAATGCACATAATTTTCATTTGAAGTGGTTCCCTACACGATATTCAAAAAACCCCGATTGTGCAATTTTGATTTTTTTATTCGACAATAATTCGTAAATTTTTTTACTACAAACATGTAGAGATCAAATTAATCAATTTATATAAAAAATTTGTGTATAATTGCACAATTTTTTTGTGCAATTTAGTTTCAAATTTTTGTAAATCTGCTCTCCTAGATAAATTGTAGGGGTTATTTCAAATTTTTCCCTTCGTTTTTCAATTTTTTTTGCACAAATTGAAAAAATGTCCAAAGCCCGGTTTTCAAAAAACCCGAATTTCAGAAAAAAATATTTTTTTTACAAAAAATATATTTAATTTTTTCGCATTGAAAATGCTTTGGAACATGTCAATAAAAAAATCGGAATATTTTTCAGTCACCCGAAAAAAGATAATCTCGATGAATTCATTTTTGGACATTTTTAAAAATGTCCATTTTAAAAAATTGACCCCGAATGTTTTTTGGACTTTTATAAAATCCTTTTTTCAAGGGCCTCGTATTTTTATTATAAACAATCGGATTTTGTTTTTATTTATCAGCAGTCGTTACAGGCTGCACACACCAGACACTTAAAGTTTTTTCACAAATACTTGAGAGTCCTTTTCACCAAGATACTCGATGCGTTTCGAATACGTTTTCAAAAATGCATCGACACCCTTTTGAGTAAGTTCGGGGCCGCCCCAGCCGTAGTCATCAAAAATCATGAACCCGTTTTTACGCAGCTTGCGAAAACAGTGGACAGCATCTTCCAAAACATACTCTGGCTCATGGTTGCCATCAATGTAAATTATGTCGAAAAAATCGTCTTGCAATGTAGGAACAATTTTATTTGAGTAGCCGCGCAAAACTTCAAATTTATCACGTTCCATGGTTGCATCGATATTATGCATAAAGGTGTCGAAAATCTCCGGTTGCTTTTCTTTGTATTCGGGATAGTCCGCATAGTCTTCCCATGGATCAATACAGTACAATTTACTTTTCTCGTGAAATGCGTATGTGTTTGCAACCGATACAGCATTGGCTCCATAAAACACACCAATTTCAAGGTAGTTGATTGGGCGATACATGAAATTTTCCAAATGCAAGTGCTGCAACCAATTATTTGCAAGTCTGTAAGATGCGCCTTTGAAGTCGTTGTGAAGCAACATTTTTTTTTATTTTGTACTTTATATAAAGTTTTGTCTGGAGGCGATTTTTACGCACACATCATAAAAAAAATGACAAAAATACTGAAGGTCCATACTTTTGACAACAAGTCAATTTTATTCAGGTACACTCCTGGAACCAAAAATATAGATGATATAACCAATGCCATGATTCATGAGATTGGTTATAGATGTAGTGGTGTCGACAAGTACTCGTACCGCTGTGAAAACGAGCGCACCATGTTCACAACCTTTGAAATGAATAATTCTACAAAAACGCCGGAAGAATTGCTCGACATGATTGACGAGATTCGCTTAGTTCAGTACAGAAAACCGATGATTCTAAAGCAGCCGCTGTTGCAGTCGCCCATCCGAATCACGCTGAAAACGTTGTCGAATCACGTGATTCCACCGATCGAAACAACGACTTGCACGTCAGTCGAATTGATAAAAGAGAAAATCGAGAACAAACTCGGATTTTGCGTTGAAAATCAAAACTTGATTTTCGGCGGCAAACGGTTGCAAAATGAAAACACACTCGAATCGTACGGAGTGATTGACGGATCGGAAATCTATTTGACACTGTCGCTGAGAGGCGGCATGTATCACGAAATATCGGGTCGAAATGGGATTTACAAACCGCTTGCGGAGATTACAATCTACGACTTGGACACCAACACACTGATTATATAAGGAGGAACGCGCGCTCGCGCGCAACTCGATCAACAAACGCCCAATTAATAAAATAATAAGCGCCGGTGGTTTCAGCGATTGCTTGGCCGAAATTTTCGGCAACAATTTGCGCATTGTGTCCCACGGTATCTATTAATAATATTTTATAATCCAAATTTTGTTTAATTAATTTACGAAGACAATCGGCGAGTCCTTGCTGGAATCTTTCGGGGGACAGACCGTTATTAATCGAAGCAACCAGCCGGAGCGTTTTCGCCGAGGTTTTTTCGTATAACATGTGTGAATTTTCTATAAAGTACATGGCAAGAACGTTGCCATGATCACAGTAAGCAAAGACGAACCAGACACCGCCATCTACACGGGCTTTTACGGCACCGATATCGATGGACATGACAAAATCGAATAAATTGTTGGGTACGGAAACTGCGCGCAACGTGTCGAACATGGCGTCCCAGTTCTGGCGGTAGACTTGGACGATATTGCGCACGGCGCGTTTCGGTTTAAAGAGGCGGATGGCGACGGTAGAGAATTCGAGGAAAGGGATCACGCCGTCGCAGGTCCCGATATCTTTTTTCAAAACGCCGGCATCTATCTCCGGATTTTGACGTCGGCAATTGTAGTCGTGTGTGGAGATGAGGTGGCGCGCAATGTGCTGATTGTCGTAGGAGCGGTCCGTGGCGACGAATGTGAAAAAATTGGCATCGAATGCGTGGCCTTTCGGATAGAAAAAAACGCGGACGGGGTATGACCCAATACAACCTTTGGGCTCCGGAAATAGCCCCACCTCGATGTTTGTAGAGAGCGCCTCGAATGGTTTCAACGAATTTTTGGTGCGGGCAGATGTAGAGACGATATTTTTTTCGTTATAAAAAGATATATAAGGGGGTGCGAAATGGCCGCTAAAAAGGGATTTCGCGTCTTTTTCGACAATGGTGAACAAGATGGAGTCGTCGGGGATATAAAAGCACTGGAGTAGCTCGACGAAATATTTGGTGTAAGTATCGTTGAGGTCGTAGAAGTTGATGGTTTTGATTTGGAGGGGATTTGTATATTTGTTTTTGCAGGGGAACATTTGGATTTTGCGATTGCCGCCGAAAAGCAGGTAGTGATAGTCGTACGTGTGATATACGGACATGTGAGACCAAAAAGGGTATTTGATGTGAATATAAAAAAACCTGATTGTAATAATTATGATTAAAGTTAAAACCAAATAATAGTAAAGCATGTGTGTTTGTTTGTATAGAGTTGGCAAATTAAATCAGGAATGTAGACGACAAGTCATACATCCTTTAAGAACGTTGCGGCCACAACGAAGAAAATCCTTGACAACGGGACAGACATATTTGAACTGTCCATTTCCGAGGTGTTTTTTATTGGCTCTCCAGGCAAGGCTTGCTTCGTCAAAATCGATGGGTTCGTAAGGGAGAAGTACAGGCTTTGCTGTCAACTGAGTTGGTGCTAACTGAGGTT
>JACCDY010874593.1_pt1 | contig 37078 bp, 24 predicted proteins | sample 7446391 | NCBI WGS metagenome assembly JACCDY01 (sample SAMN15323451, study PRJNA562643) | freshwater metagenome | isolation source: river surface water | place: USA:Blue River Watershed | collected 2017-08-18 | reverse complement strand
GGATGTCCGATTACATCAAGCCCGATGTCGGCGCGAAGGTGGTGCTCACCTTGGACGCCCGCAAGCAATACCTGTTGGAGAACGTGATGCGGCGTGTCGGTCGTGGCGCCGGCGTGATCATCGACGTCAACACCGGCGAGCTGCTGGCGATGGCATCGGTGCCGGATTATGATCCGAATGCATTCATTCCGAGCATTTCGCCCAACCGATGGAACGCCTACTGCAACAACCACCAGATGGCGCCGCTGGGCAACCGGGCGATCTCCGAATTCGCGCCGGGATCGACGATGAAGGTGGCGACCGCGATCTCCGGTGCCCTGCAGGGGATGGCCGGTCGCTCGTTTTCCTGTGACGGTTACATCGCCTACGGCAACCACAAGGTCGGTTGCTGGTTGTACAACATGCGTGGAGGCAGCCATGGCAGTCTGGACCTGCAGCATGCGTTGCAGCAGTCGTGCAACCCGTATTTCAACAAGCTGGCCAACACGATCGGATGGCAGGGGATGGTGGATGGCTGCGGCATGGTGGGATTGGGCAAACCGACGGGCATTGAATTGCCGAGCGAGAGCGCGGGCATCCTGCCGGGTAGTCGCGCGTGGCGGGCGGCCAATCCAGGGTTATCGATGACGCCGGTGCTCACATCCTTCACTTCGATCGGTCAGGGGGACACCATGGCGACGCCGTTGCAATTGTGTGCGATGACCGCCTGTGTCGCGAATGGCGGCAGGTATTACCAGCCGCGTTTGGTGCGCAAGGTGGTGGCGGAGGACGGCAAGGTGCTGATCGCCGACAAACCGAAGCTGGTGGTTGATCTGATCGAGACCGGTATTCCGGCTGAGGATTTCGAGCGGATCCGCAGAGGGATGTGGATGGCGGTGAATCAGCCGGGCGGCACTGCCGGGCGCGTGCGCATGACCGATGTCGAGGTGGCGGCGAAGACCGGCACCGCGCAGACGATCGACAATGGCAAGAAGTCGAACAACGCGTGGATGATCAGTTTCGCGCCGTATGAGAACCCCCGCTACGCGATGTGCATCATGGTCCAGAACGGGGCATCCGGCGGTGGTGTGGCGGGACCTTTGTCGCATCTGGTTTACCGTGGATTGTTCGCCGAAGACCAAGGGATGAAGCTGCCGCTGAAAGCGCAGCAGGAATTCGCAGGAAACACCGATCGCGTTGAAGCTGTGGAACTGCCCGAGGACATGCTGGCCGCGATCGATGCGCAGGCGGTCGAGGATATCGGCGAGACCGGTGCCGAGGTCGGCGATGTGACTCCCACCAGCCATGAAACTCCCGGAGTCGTGGCTCCGATGCCCACCCTGACCCCCGAGGCGGATGCCGCCGGCACCGTGGTGCCGCGGGCTGTGCCCGTCGATGGCCCATGAATGATTTCACCCAACAATCCCAAGATTCAATCCCAACAGACAACTCAACCCAAACAGACATCTCAAACCTATGATCCAACACATCAAAAGACTCCTAGGCATCGGCAAGCCCGACCCGATGCGGGGCAACAGCATCATCGTCAACGTCGAGAAACTGGAGCGCCGGGTCGCTCTGCTTGAGGACGGTGTCCTCGAGGAATACAGCGTCGAGCGTGAAGGCGACCAGAACATCGTCGGCGGCATCTTCAAGGGCCGCGTGAAGAACATCGAGCAAGGCTTGAAAGCCATGTTCGTCGACATCGGTCTGGAGAAGAACGCCTTCCTGCATTTCTGGGATGCGATCCCGGCGGCCTTGGACTCCGGACTCGAGGAGATCCAGCGCAAGAAGAAGAACGTCAAGGTGAAGAAAGTGACCTCCAAGGACATTCCGAGCATCTACCCGGTGGGCTCCGAGATCGTGATCCAGGTTTCGAAGGGTCCGATCGGCACCAAGGGTCCGCGGGTGACGACCAACATCTCGCTGGCCGGCCGATATCTGGTGCTGATGCCCTACACCGAGCAGTTCGGTATTTCGCGCAAGATCGATGATCCGAAGGAGCGCGGCCGTCTGCGCAACATCATGCAGAAACTCGCCGTGCCCGATGGCATGGGTGTGATCATGCGCACCGTGGCCCAGGGGACGCGTGCACGCCACTTCGTGCGCGACTTGGCGATGCTGCTCGACCAGTGGGACGAGATTGAAGCCCGCCGGATCAATAATCCGGCACCAGCCTGTATCTTCAAGGAGCCGGGGTTGATCGAGCGCACCGCCCGTGATTTCCTCACCGACGAGGTGAACCAGATCATCTGCGATGATGAAGAGACGACCGAGATGATCCGTGAAATCGCCGGCAAGATCTCGCGCCGGGCCAAGCGCCGGGTGCACTACATGGCATCCAGCCCGCAGCCGATTTTCGAAAAGATCGGCATCCAGTCGCAGATCGACGAAGCGTTTTCGCGCCAGGTCTGGCTGCCGTGTGGCGGTTATCTGGTGATCGATGAGACCGAGGCTCTGATCTCGGTGGACGTCAACACCGGCCGCAACCGCGGTTCCAAGGATGTCGACAAGATGATTCTGGAAACCAACATCGAGGCGGCCCGCGAGGTGGCCCGCCAGTTGCGCCTGCGCAACATCGGCGGTCTGGTGGTGATCGACTTCATCGACATGCGCCACCGCAAGGACCAGCAGGCGGTGTTCAAGGTGATCAAGGACCGGCTCAAGCGCGACAAGGCGAAGACGCAGGTGCTGCAGATCTCACAGATCGGCCTGATGGAAATGACCCGTCAGCGACTCAACGAATCGTTGCGTGACTCGATGTACGAGCCGTGTCCGTATTGTCAGGGTCGTGCGCGCGTGAAGACGCCGATGACGATGTCCGTCGAGATCCAGCGCCGTCTGAACTCGGTGATCCAGAAGCACCGGGATGCGGTGGGTGACATCGTGGTGGTGGTCAACAGCGATGTTTTGAACAGGTTTAAGACCGAGGACTCCAAATTGCTCGTTGAGCTTGAGCGCTCACATACTGGGCGTTTAATCTTCCGGGCGGATCCGGGATTGAATCGCGAGCGTTTTGCGATCATTGATGCGGCGTCTGAAAAGACGCTCGACCAGCACTAAGCGGTCCTAACATCCCCACGCCTACATGCCCCGTAAAACCAAAATCATCTGCACGCTCGGACCGGCGACGGAATCCGAGGAAATGATCGCCAAGCTCATTGCGGCCGGGACCAATGTGTTCCGGCTGAACATGAGCCATGGCAAGCACGACTGGGCGGAGGAGATGGTGCGGCGGGTGCGGGCACAGGCCGAGCTGGCGGAACAGCACATCGCGGTGCTGTTCGACCTGACCGGCCCTTCGATCCGCACCGGTGACCTTGCCGAGCCGATCAGTCTGGCCGAGGGTGATGTCGTCGAGTTCCGCAAGCTGGGTGCCGAGCCATCGGTGGAGAAGTCGACTACGGTCAATTACGACGGGCTGATGGGGGATGTCACCGAGGGCAACACGCTGGTGGTGGACAACGGAGCCCTGCTGATGCGCATCGACTCGGTGAAGCCCGACCGCGTGTTGTGCAGCGTGCGCACGCCTGGCACGATGGGTTCACGGCGTCACATCAACCTGCCCGGGGTGAGGCTCAACTTGCCGGCGCTCACCGAGAAGGACCACAAGGATCTGGCGTTGGCGGTGAAGTGCAAGGCGGACTACATTGCCGGTTCCTTTGTTCGCGACGGTGCCCATGTGCGTGAGTTGCGCGAGTCGATGGAGGCGCTGGAAGGGGATGCCCACATCGTGGCCAAGGTCGAGGATCAGGAGGCGATCCGGAACATCGATGACATCATCACCGAGGCGGATGTGATCATGATCGCGCGTGGTGACCTGGGTATCGAGGTTGAATTCGAGGAATTGCCGCTGTTGCAGCGCCGCATCATCCAGAGGTGCCACGAGCTCGGCAAGCGGGTGATTGTCGCCACGCAGTTGCTGGAGTCGATGATCACCAATCCGACGCCGACGCGGGCGGAGGTGACCGACATCATGAATGCCGCCTACGAAGAGTGCGATGCATTGATGGTTTCCGGCGAGACGTCGGTCGGTCGATATCCCGAGCGTTGTGTGGATGCCTTGGTGCGGATTGCGGTCCGCATGGAGCGTTCCGGTGGTCATGGATTCGGCAAGCAGATGCTGTTGCGCGACGAGCGCCAGAAGGTGGCTCGTGCGGCAGTTGATCTGGCCGACTCGCTGCCCGACGCACGGATCGTGGTGCTTACGCGCCGCGGGGTGCTGGCGAACCAGGTGGCGATGCTCAGACCGCTGACCAGCGGCTTCTATGCCGTGACGCCGAAGGCCGAGGTGTGCCGGATCCTGAGTCTGACCCGAGGTGTGCTGCCGATCCAGATGTCGTTTTCCTCGAGTGTCGAAGAGACCGTCAAGCAGGTGACCGAATGCCTGCTCAAGCGCGGATTGGTGACAAGCGGCACCCCGCTGGTCATTGTGTCGGACATCCTTTCGACGCATTTCGCGGCCAATTCGATCCTCCTGCATCATGCGTGAGCTTGCGGTGAATGTGGTTAATTTTTGACCAGAATCGAAGCGTAGCGGAGATGGACGAACTGGAAAATTCTGGCCTTGAGTCAAATTACACAGATTTCACAGATGGTGATGAGATTTCGGGTTTTGATGTCATTTGCTTCAATTGCTCAATGAGCTGAGAACCTGTAATCTTTCTGGAAACGAACTCCTCATGAAAGCACTTATCTCCTGCCTGATTGTCGTCTCGCTGTCCAACCATGTGTATGGTCAGGTTCCGATCGCGGATGGTGCGCAACCGGTGATGGTTTCCGATGAGTTCAAGTTCACCGAAGGGCCTGCCGTCGATGCGAAAGGCAACGTCTATTTTACCGACCAGCCGAACGACCGGATCCTGAGATGGAACACGGATGGCAAGATCGAAACCTTTCTGCAGCCGAGCAAGCGTTCGAACGGGTTGTTCGTGGATCACGACGGCTCACTGGTCGCCTGTGCCGACGAGCAGAACCAGTTGATCCGGATTGATGTGGCCGACAAGAGCCACCGGGTGCTGCTTGACCAGTATCAGGGGAAGCGGCTGAACGCTCCCAACGACTGCTGGATCGACGCCAAGGGCGGGATTTACTTCAGCGATCCCTTTTACAAGCGGTGGTGGTGGAAGCATGACCAGCCGCAGCAGGACACGGAAGCGGTGTATTACCTGCCCAAGGGTGCTGCCGCGGCCGTGCGGGTCGCGGAGGGATTTGTCCGGCCCAACGGGCTGATCAGTGATGGGCGCACGATGTACATTGCCGACATCGGTGCCGGAAAGACCTTCGCCTACGATGTTGGGGGCGATGGATCGTTGGGCAATCGACGATTGTTCTGCGAGATGGGATCCGACGGCATGACGATCGACGAGCAGGGCAACGTGTATCTGACCGGCAAGGGCGTGCATGTGTTCGACAAGGAGGGGCGCAAGCTAGGCGAAATCCCGATCGACGGTTGGACTGCGAACGTCTGCTTTGGTGGCCTTGAGATGAAGACCTTGTTCATCACGGCCACCACCCGTCTTTACACGCTGGAGATGAAGGTACGCGGCATTCGCGTCACTCCAGAGCGTCCTTGATTTCCTGGAGCGAGACGCCGAGCAGTTGGCGTGCGATCGGATCAAGGGCCTCCTCGCTGCCCTGCAGGTGGCAGGTCCGTTGGACGTGGGTGAGTGATTCGCCCGGTGCGAGTTCGGCGGCGGGTGAAGAGGTTTCCAATTCGTAGAATGGTCCGAGTGGTGCGGCTCCGGGTTCGGGTGGTCCGTCGTTGTAGGAATTGACGACATCGCCGGAGAATGGGTCCTGCTGGTGTTCCCACATCGAGTTCACATAGGGTAGCGAGGCATCGCGTTCGTTGTAGGTGACGAGTGTGAGCACCCCGCGGATGGCGTCATAGCTGCCGGCGATTCCCTTGGACCGCTGTGGGCTGACGCCGATCTTGCTGCGGTGTTTGCCGTCGCCGCTGAAGAACAGCACCTCGTCCTTTACGACCAGGCGATCTGCAGGCACCTTGCCGAAGTAGCTGTCGTTGACCTTGGGCCCCAATTCCTCCTCAGGTCCGTCTTTGAAGGGGATGACCACGGTGGTTTCCTCGCCGGGTTGGTACATCCCGAGCATCCATATCGAGAGCATGCCGGATTCGCGCGTCCAGGCGGCCTCGCCGCGGTTGGTCAGCGTGTTTTCCGTGACGTAGGCGACGCTGCGCACGCCATCGGGCAGCGATTGGATGTCGAGGCCTGCGGCGATGGCTTTAGGGTCGAGCACCTTGACCCGTCGTTGGATGTCACCCTTGAAGCGGGTGCCGCTGAAGTTGTCGATTTCGAAGTTTTTGGTGAACAGGGCTTCATCGGCGGTGCTGGAGACCAGGTCGAACGACTCGGTATCAATGAGTGGCGGCGTGAACCAGTGATCAAAGTCGAAGGCGGATCCTGCCTTGAAGAAGATCGAGAATTGCCCGCCTTCCGGTCCGAGCCAGAAGCGCTCCTCACCACCGAAGACGTGGATGTGCTCCTGGAGTGTGCCTTTGGCTTGTTCGCGCGACTGGATGCCGGATTCGATGAGCTTGTAGTTCAGCCAGCCGAAGCTGAGGTCCGCTTCGTCGCCGGTGGTGCTGGTCATGACCCGCCCTTGGTATTCCGGCACGACGATCACCTTGCCGTCGCCGCTGCCGAGGACGATGGCCTTGGTGTGTTGCATGAGGAAGCTGAGGTCGCTGGTGAATGTCTTCATGGTTTCTGTGTGTTCTGGAGATGCTTCAGCATGTGCTTCGGCGGGTGTTTCGCTGGACGGTGTGGATTTGCCACAGCTGAGGAGACTGAGCATGGCGGCGAGGCAGAGGCAGGATGGAATGGGTTTCATGGGTTTGTTCTGATGACTGATGACCGCTTACCAATGACTTCATCAATGCGCTTCAAGCCAATTGTCGCCGGTGCCGGAGGTGACATCGATCGGCACGTCATGGGGGAGTGGCAGGGCGCTGGTCATGAGTTCGAGGATTTTCGGTTCGAGTTCCATGCGTTCATTGAGGTCGAGATCGAACACCAGTTCGTCGTGCACCTGCAGCAGCATGCGGGTGCGGTAGCCGCCGGTGCGGAGCAGTTGGTCGATGCGGATCATCGCCAGTTTGATCATGTCTGCCGCGGTCCCTTGGATCGGGGTGTTGATGGCGGCGCGTTCGGCGTTGCCGCGGATGTTCTGGTTGCCGGAGTGCAGGTCGGGCAGCGGGCGGCGGCGGCCGCTGAGGGTTTCGGCGTATCCGCATTCGCGGGCTTGGCCGATGGTGTCGTCCATGAAGTGCTTGATGGCCGGGTATTCGCGGAAATAGGCCTCGATGATGTCGGCGGCTTCGGTGCGCGGGATGCCGAGCCGCTGTGAGAGGCCGAATGCCGAGATGCCGTAGATGATGCCGAAGTTGACCATTTTCGCGCTGCGGCGCATGGCTGAGGTGACGTCGGTTTCCGCCACGCCGAACACGCGTGAGGCGGTGACCGTGTGGATGTCGGTGCCATCGCGGAACGCGCGGATCATCGTCGCATCGTTGGCGAGTGCGGCCATGATCCGCAGTTCGATCTGCGAGTAGTCGCAGGCGAGCAGGGTGCATCCCGCGGCGGGGACGAATGCCTTGCGGATCTTGCGGCCGGCTTCCGAGCGGACGGGGATGTTCTGCAGGTTCGGGTCGGAGGAAGCGAGACGGCCGGTGGCGGCGACCAGTTGGTGGAACTGGGTGTGGACACGACCGGTTTTCGGCTGGATGTGCTGTGGCAGTGCGTCGAGGTAGGTGGATTTCAATTTCGTCGCTTCGCGCCAGGCGAGGATGTCATCGATGATCGGGTGCTTGCCGCTGAGTGACGAGAGCGTCTGTTCATCGGTCTTGTATTGGCCGGTCTTGGTTTTCTTCGGTTTGCCGTCGAGTTTGAGTTGTTCGAACAGCACGTCGCCGAGTTGTTTGGGGGAGGCGATGTTGAACGGCTGACCGGCGTGGCTCTGGATCGATGCGGCGAGCTGGTCGATCTGCAGCTGCAGGTCGCGGCCGATCTCGACGAGCGATTCCGGATTGAGGGCGATCCCCTGCATTTCCATGCGCACCAGCACCGGCAGCAGCGGGGATTCGATGTCGTTGTGGATCCGGTCCTGGCCGGACGCCTCGAGCTGCGGCTTGAGGTATTGTGCCAGCTGGAACGTCACATCGGCGTCCTCGGCGGCGTATTCCGCAAGGGTGGCGAGCGGAATGGCGGCGATGTCCAATTCCTTTGAGGATTTGGTTTTGGCTGCCATCGAGAACAAGTCGTCCTCGGAGGATTCGGCGGCAGCCGGGCTGGCGATGTCGCTCAGTTTGATCGGGCTGTAGCCGAGCAAGGTTTCCGCGAGATAGTCCATCGTGTGCCGACGGTCCGGTGCGACCAGGGTGTCGGCGAGCATCGTGTCGAAAAAGGGTCCGCTGACCTCGATGCCGTGGTTCAGCAGCACGGAGAGGTCGTATTTCAGGTTGTGGCCGATTTTTTCGGCGGTGGAGGCAAGCGTCGAGCGGAGAGCGGGGAGCAGGGAGTCGGAGTAGGGCAGATACCACCCTTCATGTGCTTGCCATGAGAAGGCGATGCCGAGCAGCTTGGCTTCGAATCGGTCGAGGCCGGTGGTTTCGATGTCGAAGCAGAACGAGGTTTGGGTGGCCAGATGCTTGAATAACTGCTGCTGGAGTTCCGGTGTGTCGGCGAGCGTGTAGCGGTGTGCGACATCCTTGATGGTCTTGAAGCTTTCGAAGAGGGTGGGAGTGGTTGCGGATTCAAGGCTTTCGGAAGGATCGGAAGAATCAGCAGAGTCGATGGAATTGGCAGGGCGCTTGGAATCCGCTGCCACGTCGCCGAGCACGCGTTTGGTGAGCGTGCGGAATTCAAAGTGGTTGAACAATTCCTTCACCGCTTCGACATCCGGCGGGCAGAGTTCGAGGTCTTGCCACGACACTTCGACCGGGACATCGGTGATGATGGTGGCCAGTTCCTTCGATAGCAGCGCCTGATCCGAGTGGGTTTCAAGGTTCTCCTTCTGCTTGCCCTTGAGCTTGGCGGTGTTGGCGAGGAGGTTCTCGACCGAGCCGAATTCCTCGATGAGTTTCTGGGCGGTTTTCGGTCCGACACCCGGCACGCCGGGGATGTTGTCCGAGGCGTCACCCATCAGTCCGAGCAGGTCGATGATCTGTTCCGGTTTCGAGACACCCCAGATTTCCGGCAGTTGGCTGAGTGTGATGATGTCGTGTTCGTTGCCCTTGCGGCCGGGTTTCCACATGAAGGTGTGTGGCGAGAGCAGTTGGGCGAAATCCTTGTCCGGGGTGACCATGTAGGACTGGAATCCTTCGGTTTCGGCCCGTTTGACCAGGGTGCCGATGATGTCGTCGGCTTCGAAGCCATCGAGTTCGAGAACGGGAATGTGGAACGCGCGGCACAGTTCCTTGACGTGGGGGATGGCGGCGGCGAGTTCCTCGGGCATTTCATCGCGCTGCGCCTTGTAGGCCGGGAAGCGGATGTGGCGGGGAGTGGGGGCGGAGGTGTCGAAGGCGACCCCGATGTGGCTGGGGGTTTCCCGTTCGAGGATCGACAGCAGGGTGTTGGTGAAGCCGTAGAGGGCGGAGGTGTTGACGCCCTTCGAGTTGCGGATGGGGTTCTGGATGAACGCGAAGTGGGCACGGTAGATGAGGGCCATGCCATCGAGTAGGAACAATCGGTTCATGCCATGAGATTGGGCGGCTTGCGGCCGGGAGTCCAGCCAATGTCGGCTGGCCCCCGGGCTCCCGGTCTGAAGCTGAAATCAGCAGTGATCAGTAGGCATTTTCGATCTTCACGCCCTTGCTCCGGTTGCTGCGGCGCTTGGAGTTCCATGAGTCGTTGTTCAACTGCTGCATCTCGCAGTTCTTGATGTTGAGGTTGCCCTTGTAATCGACGTCCATTCCCTGCTGCAGCATGGGCTGCTGGGGGGCGGGTTGGGCATCCTGCGGGGTGCCGAGCCAGTCGGCGCCGCGGAAGAAAGCGTAGCGGGAATTGCCTTCGCGGGCGATCACCGTGGCTTTGCCGCGCAGGTTGTCGGCGATGAACAGCCCGCGCTGGTCGGTTTCACCCGAGCGGAACTCGCTGTCGGCGCTGCCGATCGCCTTGACGTGCACTTCCGGGCGATAGCCGCCTTTGACCGTGTCGAGCACGTTGGCGCGGATGCGTCCGCTGACGCTGTCCTCCTGGACCTCGATTTTCAGAGGAGTGATGAGCACCATCGAGCTGGCAAACAGGTCGTCACCGCGGCAGATGATCAGATACGCGGCCTCATCCTTGAGTGTGAGCGGGATCATGCGTTCCTTCTCCACATAGTCCTTGCCGTTGCCGAGCGTGATCGTTTGTTCCGATTCCGGTTTGATGCCGGCGAGTTGCACGCTGGTGATCGCGCTGAGGTTCTTCTGTTGCAGGTAGAGCTTCATCAGATCGACGCGGTAGATCTGCACGTAGGCTTCCTTGATGTTGCGGTACTTGAGTTTCATGGAGACGGACTCGGCCGGTTTGAACACCGTGACTTCATCCATACCGATGCTCTTTTTCTCGAAGTAGGCGATTGCCTCCGCGGCGTCCGGGTAGAGGGATTTGACCTTTTCGTACCATGAGATCGCATCAGCCGGCTTGCTTTCCGCATGGTAGATCTGACCGAGGATGTAGCGGGCGAAATCGCGGTCCTTGCTGTCGCCGTCGGCGACCACGCGGGCGGCGGCGAGTGCTTCACCGTATTGGTTCTGCCAGAACAAGCCGAGGGCGGTCATGTACTGGAAGCCGGCCGTGAAATCGCTGTTGGGATGGATTTTGGCGAATTCGGTGCTGAGTCGGACCACGAGCGGATAGTTCTTCATGTCGAGCATCGCGTTGCAGAGGCTGAATCCCGCATCATCCGCGAGTGGGTCGGTCGGGTAGAACGCGAGGAAGGAGCCGATCATTTCCGCGGTGCGTTTGAGGATCGCGACCTTTTCCGGTTGGATGTTGTCCTCCTTCGGCAGTGTGTGGGCGTTCGGTGCCTTTTCATAGAGCAACTGGGAAAGCGTGAAGTAGGCGGTCGCCACTTCGGCGGTGTCCGGGTATTCGCGCCAGATGCGTTCCTGGAAGTCGATGGACCCGAGGAAGCGCCCCTCGTCCTCGAGCACCACGCTGATGCTTGCGTCGTTGGTGAAGCTGGCACTGACGACCGCGCGGTAGACGAGCCATGCGCGCTCGTGTTCGCCGATGTCCTGGTATGCCTTGCCGACGACCAGGATTCTGTCGAACGGGATTTCCAGTGACGGGTAGCGTTCGCGGAGGATCTCGAACATCTCGACGATCTTGCGTGCGTCGTAGAATTCGGGTTTCGTGTAGATCCACAGCAGCATGCGGGCGAGTTCGCGCTCGTCGTATTTCGATTCCTCGGCGAACACAGCGTTGAGGTATTCGAGTGCCTGCTTGTAGTCGCCGTCGTTGAAGTGGAGTTGCCCCAGCGTGAAGCGTTCGTAGATGTTCATCTGATACGGGTCATCGGATTTCTCGCCGACGCCCAGCACGGTGAGTTCCTTGGTCTGACTGATGGACATGAACTCGGGGTTGCCGATTTCACGGACCACGGCCGGCAGGATGCGGAACTTGCCCGGGACGTAGCCGGTCAGTTCATAGCTGATGCGCGGGGATGAGCCGTTGAAATACAGACGGATGAAGTCCTTGTGGATTTCCGTATTCAGGTTTTTGTCGATCGATCCTTCGACCAGGCGTGCTCCTGCCGGAAGCGGGATATCCATCACGAACCAGCGGTGCGAATAGTGATACCCCCGTGTGTCGTAGGCGTCGACGCGCACGCGTTGGCCATTCTCGAGTTTTTTGACAGGCGAACTGCTATCGGCCGAGATCGGCTTGCCGCGGTATTCGAGTGGGGTATGGCGGAACAGCCAATGGTTGATGCCCGGGCGATGGTCGTTCGCCTTGGTATCGGTGGAGAATCCGTAGAGGTTGGCTGCATAGGTGAATTGTCCGCGGCCGCGAACCTTGAATTCGACGATATTCTTTTCCGCGTTAATCGCATCGGTTGGCACTTCGAGCAGGTTGAGGCCCTGGGCCCCGACGGACTTGATGGTGCCGATCTCCTTGCCGTTGACGTGGATGGTGATTTCGAGGTCGGTGGATTGTTGTACGCCGCGATCGAACCAGGCCGACAGCGCGGCGACAGCGGTGCCGCGAGCGCGGTCGGTCGGGTAGCCGAAGCAGCCATGCGAGTGCAGCAGTGACTGAGCGGCGTCCTTGGCGCGGGTGGAATCAGGTTTGGATTCGGCGAGTGCCAGCAGGACCAGTGCGGTGGTTTCCGGCGTATCATTCAGCCATGTCATCTTGTATCCGGACTCCCAGATGATCGGCTGATCGGGTTCAACCTTGGCCTTGGTTTCGAGGATTCCAGCGAGTTCCGTGGCGATTTCCTTGCGGTCGATGTTGTAGAACGCGCGGGTCAGGTACGCCAGTGTGGCCGATCCCAGCGAGTTGCGGTCGCGGTAGAGGCGGTTACAGGCGGCGAAATCGGCGCGTTTGTCAGTTGAAAGCGCATGCAGGATGATTGCCTTGCTGTCGTTGTCATTGGCGTCCAGCCGTTGCAGTTGGTTGAGCAGGAAGTTGGCGGTGCGGTCCAAGGTTTCCTTGTTGACCGCGATACCGGCATTGCGGGCCTCGATGAGGGCCCAGAAGGCGCGGGCGGTCGTGAATTCGCTGGTGATTCCACTTTCCCAGCTGCCGTTTTTCGCCTGGCTTGCGACGAGTTGGGCGACGAGCGTGCGTGCGCGTTGCGCGAGTTGGCGTGCATAATGGTCATCCGTCTTGCCGTGGTTGGCGTAGGCGAGTGCGGTGGCGGTGGCCAGCAGGTCGTTTGACGGATGGCTTCCCCAGACGGGTGGCATGATGCGGGCGCAGTCGTAGAGCGGTCCGTAGTGTTGCAATGCCATGTCGAGCACCGCATTCCGGACATCCGGGCCGACGGAAATCGTCATCCAGCGGGATGAGTAATCGCGGCCGGCGGGGAGGGTGAGGATGGCATTCGTATCGGAGCTTGATGTGCCGCCCACGTGCGCGACGTAGGGCAGTCCCCACGGTTGGACCGGCAGGGTGGTCACCAAGCTGTCCTGTTGTTCGCCGGCGCGGCCGCTCAGTTCGATGCTGATGTTGAGCAGATTGGGGATGACGAACGCATCGAATGTGACTTCCGCCCCGCCTTTGGCTTTGATCTCCACCGACTTCTCGCGGGTGGCGAGGATCTTATCCGGGTTCTTCGGATCGAAGATTTTCAGAGTGAGAGGCACATTGCCCGCATGGTCGGTGAGGTTGTGAACGCGTCCGACGATGCGGATTTCGTCGCCCTCGCGGAGGAACGAAGGCAGTTTCAGTTCCACAAAGAAATCCTTGCGGGTGAGGGTGTGGTGGGTGGCTTGGCCCACCAGGGTTTCCACTGTGCAGCCACGTGCCGTCAGCCGCCATGCCGTGGTGGTCTCGGGCAGCGCGATGGTTGCAACCGCTTTGCCATCCTTGTCGGTGATGATGGATGGAAGCCAGCGCCCTTCACCACGAACTTCGCGGCGCGGAGCGGCAGTGGCAGCGGCGGAACCGCCTGTCGCTCTTCCCATCTCATTGACAACCGATAGTTCCTCAATGTCATCCAGTTGTTTTTGTTCCTTCTTCAAGGCATCCATCACCATCCCCGATTGCGTGGAAAGGAAATCGGCGTCTGCTGCGTATTGAACCGATGGTGCAGGCCGGTTCGAGAACCGTGAAAACGAGAGACTCATTTCCTGACGGGCATTTCTGAGGAGTTCCTCTTCATTGGCGGCGCGGACAATCCGGTTGTTCTCATCGGTGATGGCTTTGATCACCGGGCGGGTTGATCCGTCGTAGCGGAATCCGCAGGTGGCTCCCGTGTGGAACTCGGCATGGCGACGGGCTTCCTTCTGGAAGAAGTCGAGGATCGGAGTCGTGCCATCCGGATAGACCGAGAACAGCGCTTCATTGACGAGGGCCAGGCTGAGTTCCGCTTCCACCGGACGACCCAGTTGGTCGGTGACGCTGATTTCCACCTTCCCGGTTTCACCTGGCAGGTAGGAATCCTTGAGGGTTTTGATCGCCACCTTGAGTTCACGTTCCACGCTGAACTCCTTCCATGCCGTGCGCAGATCGCGGCCATCGATTGCCGCTGCGGCGAGGCGGAAGTTCGGGAAGAGGTCATGGTCGACCTTGAGATCGATCTCGTTGTAATCCTTGTGCAGTTCGACGATCTGGTAGCGGAGGATGGTTTCGCCTTCGTAGGTCAGCAGTGCGAGGCTTTTATCGAGCCGTGAGTGCAGCCGAACCTTCGAGGTTTCGCCGACCGTGAGTGTGGCTGTGTCGGCAAAGATGCGGAGTTTGTTGGTATCCTCGCTGTCGGAGACCTCGATTTGCGTTTGTTGTGAGATCGGTTGGTTGAAGCGATCGGTGCCGCTGATGCGGATGTGGTAGAGGCCTCCCTTCGTCAGGTTGAGCGTCAGCCTGGCCTTGCCGGTGTTGTCATCGGTTTTCGTCTCGGATTCGGATTCCCTGACCTCGGCGGATGTCGGGCATTCCGCCTGTGGCCACGGCAGCAGGCTGAGGATCCTGCAGACCTTGGCCTGTTCCATGCGCATCACTTCGATCTTGAGGTTTTGCCCGGTGGGTTTGCCATCGGAGCCCATGGTGGTGAGGTCGAGGTCGAACGGTTCGCCTGCGATGACCACCGGTTGACTGGGTTTTGCGGCGATGGTGTAGCCCAATTTGGCCAGGGTGAGGGATTCGGAGACCGAGACATTTTCGCCATCGAGAGAAGCGGTGAAGGAAAGCTGGCTGCCCGGAATCATGGTGCTTGTGTCGAACGAGAAAGCGGCGTTGCCCTCGGCATCGGTGGTGATGCGTTCGACGCGGCGGTCGGGGAAGGTGCAGAGCAGCACACGGTTGGCGAGAGGTTCTCCCCAGTAGTAAGCGGCCATGATTTTGGCGTCGATTTTCTCACCGCGGAACCAGACGCGGCGCGGGAAGTCCATCGTCAGTTTGATTTTCTCCAGTTTGAATTCGCGCACCTCGAAGGTGCCTTGGAACTGCAGGGATTCATGACCGCGGATTTCCTGACTGGCGGTCATCGTGTACTGGCCGATGGCGGCTTGTTTCGGCAGTTCGAGGGTGGCATCGAAGGTCCCGAACTTGCTGAGTTTCACGGCTTGTTCCGAGAGCAGTCGTCCTTGCGGGTCGGAGAAGCGGATACGGAAATCGGGGGATTCGGGGATTCGGTAGCCGTCATTCTTCACATCGCGCAGGATGCCGCGCATCGAGACCGTTTCGCCGGGGAAGTAGGCCGGGCGGTCGGTGTAGAGGTAGCCCTTGGCCTTGAGTCCGGTGGACAGCTGAAGGCCGGCAAGTGGCAGGTTGAATGCGGCGGCATTGCCTGAGCGGAGGGCGAAGACGCGAACGTCATCGAGGTCCTTGAGTGCGTCGAGGCTGGTTTTGAAAACGCCGTCATTGCCGGTTTTGCCACTGGCGGCCACGGCGCTGCCGTTGCTGACGAGGAGGTCCACGCCTGCGGCGGGCTTGCCGGTCCGCATGTCCTGGATGAAGGCGAGCACCTCGCGGCGGCTGGCCTTGACCACGACTTCAAGGTCCGAGCGCAGCACCAGCACCGTCGATTCCCAATCGTCGTCGCCGATGGTCACGACATAAGCGCCGGCTTCATCGTTCTGGAACGGGATTTCCAGATCCTGCTCGAGGGGCTTGTATTTCGCATACTGGTCGGGTTTGAAGACCCAGCTCTTGTCGGGCTGGATGAGCGAGACGTCGAGGTTTTCGACGCCGTTGATGCCGTGCATTTTCCGGAAATAGGCCTGGAGGTCGATCTTGTAGAGGCGGACATCGCACTGCTCGATATTGCGCAGCTTGAGGTGGACCATGGCTTTCTCGTTGGTGCGGAAAACCCGGTCGGCTGAAAGTTGAAGCGCCTTCTGGGTGAGGCGGGTGATGGAGGCCTGCGCTTCATTGTCGCCACGTTCGGATGCCAGTTTCTGGTAGAGCTTGAGGGCTTTCTCGAACTCGTTGAGTTTTTCCTCCAGCAGGTTGGCGCTTTTGAGTGTGGCGGATCGGGCTTCCTCGCTATCGGGGTATTTGCTGACCAATTTCGTCCATTCGTCGATCGCATGTTGGTAGTTTGCGGCGATCTCTTCCTTGGATCCCTTGGCCTCCTCGAGTTCGATGGCGCGTGACTGATGGATGGCGCCGAAGATGTAGAGGATCTGCGGTGCGCGTTCGTCGAGCGGGTGGGCGCGGAGGAACGTGTTGAATCGTTCCATGGCGAGTTGCTCCTTCTTGTCGACGAGGGCATCAAGGCCCATCTGGTATTCGGTATCGATGATCGCGCTTTGGCTGTCCGACCAGTTGGGTCCGTTCGGGTATTCCTTCACGTATTGCTGCCAGGTGGTGATTGCCTCTTCGTGTTTTTTCTGTGCCTCGAGGATTTGTCCGATTTGGAACAAGGCACGCATCTGCAGGTTGGCGAGATGGGTGGCGGGTGCGGCGCCCAGTTCCTCGTCGGTGGCGGTGGCGGTGTCGTCCTCCGGCAGTCGGAATCCCTTGGTGGCGATGAATTCGCGATAGGCGGTGATCGCGTCTTCCGCACGACCGGCGGATTGCAAGGCTTCGGCAATCATCCATGCGGCGCGAACGGCACGAGTGCCGACCGGGTGGGCGGTCATGTAATCGCGGCAGGCCTTGATGGCATGATCCAGGTCGGCGCCGGGGATGATGCGGAGTTCGACGTCTGTGGTGGTCATGCCGCCGCCGTTGCCGTTGAAATTGCCGCTTTGGTTGGCTCCTTGTGGGATGAGATCCGTTTGCGAGGGTTGTGCTGAGAGATAGGTTCGCACCGTCAGCCAGCGGATCTCCTCCGGTAGTTTTCTGCCTTCCGGAGTCGCCAGTTCCAAGGACAAGACCGTCAGTGCCTCGATTGGAGCGCTGATCATCTTCATCAGGTCCTCAAGTTCCATCCGCGCGGCCTCACGGTTTTCGGCTTGGTGGAAGGATTCGGCGAGCCGGAAGCGGGCAAGCGCGACATGTTTGCCGGCCGGCGGTGGGTTCACCATGGGCAGTCGTTCCGGGCCCGAGCCGGCAGGGCCGGTCCATTTCGGGTCGTATTCGGTGAGGTAGGCCTGGTAGTCCTGGATCGCCTGTCCGATGTTGTTTGCCTGCTGGATGGCGCGGGCTTTGCGGAAGAGGATGTCGTCGCGGAAGTCGCGTGGCAGTTCGATTTCGAGTGCTTTGCTGTAGAGGTTGTAGGCCTTTGCGTAATCCGGCACTGGTGCGTCCGGCACCTTGGGATCGGGTTTGGTCTCGAGTTTTTCCGCGAAGCGCAGGATTTCGCCGACCAATTCCTGTTTGCGTTCCGATGACAGGATGCGGGCGGATTCCGTTTGGTAGATTGCGGCCGCTTCGTTGTATTTCTTCTGCTCGATGAGCGCCTGAGCCTTGATGAAGGTTGCCTTGTGCAGCCACTTCGATTTCGGGAATCCACTGATCAGCTGATCGGCGGTGAGGGTGACCTCGGGAAATTTCTTGGTTTGAAACAGGGCGGTTGCCTTCAGGAGCAGCGCTTCATCGGCATGTTCATCCTTGGTGGAGACGGCTTGGTCGGCGAGTTCAATGGCCTTGGCGAATCGCTGGTTGCGCATCTCCGTCTGGATCTGGCTGAGGATGGAGGGAGCGGCGACCGCGTGGACGCTTAGGGCGACGGCGGTGAGGAGGCAAATGACGAGTGGTTTCATGGCGGATTTCCTTCCGATTCGGTGGTTTTGAGTGACTGCTGGACTGCCACAGGCATATGACACTTGTCGTGGCGGTTCCTTAGAACTTGAGGCCGGTCGATTCATTCGAAGAGCAATCGCAACGATTCCGAGCCGGATGTTCAGGGTCAATAAGATCCTAGCGATTTACACTGAATTTACACGGCATCAGCGGACGATGCGGTCATGCGCGGAAAAATGCCGGCTTGGATGTTAGTCATGCACCGATCAAGGGGGATCATAAAGGATCATCTCATCCCGTTTTCCCTGTATGAATGAGGGGTGCCTGATGATGCGGATCAGGCGAATTGGTCGAAATCCGGGCCGCTGGGTTCGATGCCCAGCATGCGTGAGATGTGGAGGGTGGTCAGTTCGCCCATCGTCTTGCAGTCCTGGTAGTCGCTGCTGCCGTGCATGCGGTCGAGTTCGCGGGCGAGGGTGACGACGTGTTGGCGCGGTGCCAATTCTTCGCGGCGCATGATGCCGAGCAGGGCGCGCAAGCGGCTGCTTTCCACTTTGGCGCGGCGTGCCATCTGTGCGTGCTCTTCGGCGACGTATTGGTCGATGCTCTTGCGGTTGAGCACTTCGAATGCGAGTCGGGTGACCGCGCGGTTCGATTGGAAGCGGAATGCGAGGTAGGTATTGCCGCGTCCTTCGTATGACTGCTGGTCGAAGTCGATCGTGCGGACGCGGTATTGCACCTCCTCGAAGTCGGGAGTGATGTCGACGACGTAGTTGACGCTGCGCATGTCGCCGAGCAGGCGGATGAACGAGCGCTCGTTGAACTTGGTGAACTCCTTGGCGATGCGCACCTTGTTGAGGCCGGGCTGCTTGAGGTAGTCGCGGATGAAGACGTCGCCGGGCACACCGGCGATGTGCTCCTCGATGAGCGTGTTGCCGTTGACCAGGTAGTTGATGCGGTTCGGCGAGAGGATGTGTTCGAGTTCGAGTCCGAAGATCCGTGAGGCGTCGGCGTGTTTGACGTAAAAGTAGTCCGAGTTGTCGTTGAACAGGTTGGTGATGCGGATGCGGAAGGGTCGGGAGTTGCCGAAGTCGCCGAAGTCGATGCGGTCGACCACGAGGTGTTCGTGGAAGCCGGCCTCATGGCCGAGCTTGAGTTCGGTGTAGATGGCGGTCAGTCGGTGGCGAAGCTCCTCGAACAGCTGGGGCGGATACATCACCGTCAGCCACAGGGTTTCCTTGCCCTTGGGATCCTCGTAGGGGATGGCGCCGGAAAAGCGCAGCAGGTCGTTGTAGACGCGGGGGATTTCGCGCTGGCGGTCGAAGTGGTAGAGGTATTGCCGCAGCGACTGCGAAACCGGGTAGCGGATTTTGCGGCGGGTGATCACGCAGGTAGGTTAGTGCCCGTGCGCCTGCGATGACAGCCTGTTTGCGACGGCTGGTGGCTCGTGCCAGTCCGGATCCCCCTCCGCTTCCATGCTGCTGGGGGTAGTCGGTTGAATTTTGACCACGGATTACACGGATTTCGCGGATTTCACGGATTCCAGAATGAATCAGATCGTTTTGAAAACGATTTTCACAACCTCTTCATCATCCGCGTAATCTGTGTAACCTGTGGTTCAATTTCCGTTCAGAACTCAATGCGGGCCGATCAGATTTTCGATCGTCTTCTTGACCTTGGCGAACTCGTCGTCGCCGATCACCGGGCGTGCGTGTTGGCGCCAGTTGGCCGGGGCTTCGGGCAGATTGACCCAGCTGCGGCAGCCGCCGTGGGATTTCTCATACGGGAAGTGCCATGGGTTGGCGAGTTCGCGCACGCGCACCAGCGCGACGTGGATGCTGCCGGAGGCCATGCCCTTGCCTTCCCAGTCGTAGCGGTCGCGGACGGTGGCGTCGGAGTAGATGTGCAGCGGTTTGAGTGCCTCGACCTGCTGCCAGTCGGTCAGGGTGACGGCCCATTCGGCCTCCGCGTGGTGGGTGATGGTGAGTTCGTCGCCGGGTTGCCATTCGGGCAGCACCTTGACATCGCCTTCGCGGACTTGGTCGCCCTGGGCGTGGAAGCGGGTGGGGAAGACGAAGAACGATTCGTGAGCGAAGGAGAACCCCTCACGCCCCTCATGGATGCCGCCTTTGCGCAGCAGGATGGTTTGGCGGCCGGAGGCGAGGGCGTCGCACACGACTTGCCATTCCTTGAAGGCGATGGGCGATTGCACGGTGGTGGAGGTGCTCATGGTGGGTTGCAAACGATCAGCTGAGGTCTTCTGCAGTGACCGAACGTTGTGAGCGGGTGCCGAGCAGTCGTGCTTGTTCGACGACGCGTTGGGGCGAGCATTCGAAGCGAAAGCTGTGGCAGTTCGGGCACAGGGTGGTGGTGCTGGCCACGATCGAGTCGCATCCCTCGCAGACTTTGTAGCCGATCGGGTTGGCAGCGATTCTGGCGGCAGCGGCCGCGCGGTCGGGTGTGGCTGGGTCGGACATGGTGGCAAAGAAAAAAGCGGCACCGGAGATCCGGCCCGCTTGTTTCGTAGGTGCCGGGATCGGCCGGTTGGAATCAGGAGAGCTTGGCAATGGCCTTGGCCGTCTTGCTCTTCAGGTTGGCGGCCTGGTTCTTGTGGAGCAGGTTGCGCTTGGCGGCCTTGTCGACAGCGGAGCTCAGTTCACGGCTGCTGGCGGCAGCGGCTTCCTTGTTCCCTTCGGCGACAGCGGCGAGGGTCTTCTTGCGCAGGGTCTTGATACGGCTTTTGTCCGCATTGTTGCGGGCCGTGCGGGTGACGGTCTGGCGGCTGCGCTTGATCGAGGATTTGTGATTGGCCATGGTGGTGTGTGAAATATCGGTTGCCGGGAGGCGGGCGGGCGAACTTAGGGCATCAGCCCGGGGTGTCAAGCTCCGGTTTTGGGATCGGATTTCAGCCCTTGGGATCTCCGCCGAACGAGCGCAGGAAGGCTGAAGCCCGGCTGGGAACGTCGGTTTGCAGCGGCCCGGCGATGATGAAGACATCGGCGCCGTGACCGACCCGGTTGTAGAGATCGGCGACATCCTTGCTGGACATCCGGATGCAGCCGTAGGATGCCGGTCTGCCGAGGCGTTTTTCCTCCGGGGTGCCGTGGATGTAGATCCCGCGTTCGTAGGCGTTGCGGTTGCGGTTTTCGGTGCCGGCCAACCAGAGGATGCGGGTGACGATCGGGTCGCGCCCCGGGGAGTTGGGCTTGATCACTTCGCCCGTGCGTTTGCGGTTCTTGAACACGCTGCCGAGCGGTGCGCGGTCGCCGATCTTGTTGACCACTTTCATGTGGCCGAGCGGGGTGCGGTTGCTGCCGGGGCGGTCACCGATGCCGAATTTCGAAGTCGACACCTTGTAGGCCTTGATCGGGATGCCATCGGACACCAGCACCATCTTCTGGTCACTGACGCTGACGATCATCTTGTTTTCGCGGTCGAATCCCTTGGGAGGAGTGGGGACGGGACCGGTGCTGCAGCTGACGGAGCTGAAGCAGGTGGTGATGGCAAGGGCGCTGAAGGCCAGTCGGATGATCAAGGAGCCCGGCATGCGGATTCAGGAGGATTTGCGTTCGGTGGCGGGGACCTTAGCAAACAACGTCTTCGAGGGCAACATGCGAATCAGCGAGCAAAGCGAGGTGTAGAAGAAGCCGACCGGGAAGGGTAGCAGCAGGATCGCGGAGTTCCAGTTGCCGCGGCGAGCGGCGTCGACGACGATGAAGAGGAAGAAGAAGCCGAACAGCAGTTCGACGACCGGAGTGAGGCTCTTGATTGCCTTGTAGCTGCTCTTTTTCCAGTCCTTGGCCTTGGTCTGGTTCTGGCCGATGCCGTATTTGGGGGTGCGGATGAAGGCCGACTGGTGGTTGAGCAGGGCTTCGATGACGGCCTTGGCATTGCTGATCGACATGCCGATACCGAGTGCGAGCAGGAGCGGCAGGTAGGGGATTTCCTTCCACCAGGTGCCCGGGCGTAGCGCGCGTTGGGAGAACAGGTAGAACACGATCACCGAGACCGACGAGAAGAAGAAGATCGGCACGTTGACGATGTAGTAGGTGAAGGGGCCGAAGTCCGGCTGCCATTGTTGGTTCGGGTAGATCAGGAAGCACAGGCAGATCAGCAGCAGGTAGGCGAAATTCGAGGTCAGGTGGGCTGTGGCTTCGAGTTTGATGTAGAGCGGGATCTTCGCCTTCCAGATGGCGGGCAGCACCTTCTTGCAGACTTGGATCGAGCCCTTGGTCCAGCGGTGTTGCTGGCTCTTGAAGCCGTCCATGTCGACCGGCAGTTCGGCCGGGGTTTCGACATCGTTGAGGAAGATGAAGCGCCAGCCCTTGAGTTGGGCGCGGTAGCTGAGGTCCATGTCCTCGGTGAGCGTGTCGTGTTCCCAGCCACCGGCGTCGGTGATGCACGACTTGCGCCAGATACCGGCGGTGCCGTTGAAGGTGAAGAAGCGGCCCGAGCGGTTGCGGGCGGTTTGCTCGAGTTCGAGGTGGCCGTCGAGGAACATCGCCTGGATCCGTGTGAGCAGGTTGAAGCAGCGGTTGAGATGGCCCCAGCGGGTTTGGATCAGGCCGATCTTCTCATCGGTGAAGAAGTGAACGGTTTTCTCGAGCAGGTCGGGATTCGGGACGAAGTCGGCGTCGAGGATGAGCAGGTATTCGCCTTTGGCGCTTTTGGTGCCGTTCTCGAGGGCGCCGGCCTTGAAGCCGGTGCGGTCGGTGCGGTGGATGTGTTCTGCATCGAATCCCTGTTGCTGAAGGCGGGCGATGCCGGCGGCGCAGATACCGACGGTTTCATCGGTCGAGTCGTCGAGCAGCTGGATCTGCAGCTTGTCCTTCGGGTAGTCGAGTTTGGCCACCGAGTCGAGCAGGCGGTCGACCACGTGCATTTCATTGAACACCGGCAGTTGTACGGTGACCAATGGCAGCTCGCTGAAGTGGCTTTTCGGCTGCGGGCGGTTGCGGATGTTCTTCAGGTAAAGGAAGACGATCGTGAGCCGGTGCGAGCCGTATCCGGCGAGGCCGAGGAGGACGAGGATGTATGAGGCATACCAGATGGGTGAAGTCCAGTCCATGAGTGTGGGATCGGCGGTGAAAGTAAGGGAGTGAAGGGGGCCCGATCGGTGGGCCGACGGACGGGTTGTGCAGGAACCCGCGGCAGATGCCGCAGGCAATCAGGCAGGCACCCGCGTGTCAAGCTTCTAGGGTGTGCAAAAGCGGGTCCCCGGAGGGACCCGCCTGCTTCCAATCGGATTTTCAAGTGGTTGACGATCAATTCCTTCGGTTGAGGGCGATCATCAGGTAGTAGGCCAGTTGTGCGAGCGAGCCGATGGCGGCGACGACATAGGTCATGGCGGCCCAGAACAGCGCGTTTTTGGCCTTCTCATGTTCCATGCTGACTGTGGTTCCGCTGGTCCTGAGCCAGGCCAGCGCGCGGTTGCTGGCGTCGAATTCGACCGGCAGGGTGACCACGGAGAACAGGGTGGTGACTGCGAACAGTCCGACCCAGACCCAGATCATCGTCGGGTTGCCGATGAAGAAGAAGCCGAGCAAGCCGGCGATCATGAGGAAATTGAGCATGTTGCTGGCGAACTGGGTGATCGGCACCATTTTTGACCGGAATTCCAGCCAGCGATAGGCGGTGGCGTGTTGCACCGCGTGGCCGCATTCGTGGGCGGCGACTGCGGCGGCGGCGACCGAGTTCTGGTGGAATACCGGTTCGCTGAGGTTCACGGTTTTGCGGACCGGGTCGTAGTGGTCGGTGAGGTGGCCGCGCACGCTGACGACCTTGACGTCGTGGATGCCGTTCTCGCGCAGCATTCGTTCGGCGATCTGGGCGCCGGTGAAGGCGATCGGGATCTGCGAGTATTGCTTGAAGCGGCTTTTGAGCAGGCTGCTGGTCAGCACGCTGGCCAGCACCATGCAGATGAAGATTGTCAGGTATACCGGGTCGATGCCGTTGAGCGGCAGCATCAGGACAAGATCAGTAATGGAACTCATGGCGCGAAAAGTAGCCGGAAATCGCCGTGCTGCAACCGGAAGTGGACTGGAAAATCGATCGGGATTTCCACTGATGCCGGGGCAAGTGGGCGTGATCGTGGCGCGGGCGGCAGGATGCCACTGATCCGTGTCATGGCGCTTGGAAAGCGCCACTCCGCTTCACGGGCGGTGGCGTTCGAGGTGCACGGCCACGCAGTCGGTGTCGGGCAGGATTTGTTTTTCCACGCTCACCGCGACATGCGTCAGCGGATGGTTCAGGAGCAGGTGGTTGGCGATGTCGGTCGCCAGGGTTTCGATCAGTTTGCGGGGTTTGGATTTCGCCAGTGCACTGATTTCGGTGGCGACTGCGTGGTAGTCGACCGTCAGTTCGATGCGGTCGGCCAGGCCGTCGAAGTTGCGGATCGGGGTGAGTCGCATGGTGATCCAGAGTGTCTGGATGCTGGCGCGTTCCTCATCGGGCACGCCGATGTGGGTTTCGACCTGCAGTCGGCGGATCTCGATGGTGTCGGCGGAATCAGGCATCGGGGATGAGTTGGTGATCGAGCGCGTGCTGGAGCAGTCGGCGCGTCGGTTCGTTGAGATCGAGTGTTGCTGCTTGCTGCGGGGTGAACCAGCCGAATTCCTCGGCTTCCTCGTTGAGTGTGACTTCTTGGCCATCGGCGCGGGCCACGTAATTCAGGAGGATGAAGTGTTCCGGCCGCATGAATTCCGCTGAATCGATGCAGTCCTGGGCGATGGCGAAGCGGACTTGGTCGATGGTCAGGCCGGTTTCCTCGCGGACCTCGCGCAGCAGGGCGTCGGTCGACGTTTCGCCGCGGTGGATCTTGCCGCCGGGGATCCCCCAGCGGTCGCCCCACTTGTGCGTTTGGATCATCAGCACGCGACCGTGGCCGTCGTGGATGAGCGCACCGACGGTGGCGATGGGGCCGGCCTGTGGCAGGCGTTTTTCGAGCAGGCTGCGCAGGGCGGCGAGGTCGGGCACCGTGAGGTCGGGCCGGGCGCTGGCGATCACTTCCGGGTGGTTGTAGCCGGTGAGCACGGCGATCGATGCGATGCCGCCGTGGCGGGCGGTTTCCACGTCGTGGGTCATGTCGCCGACAAAGGCGGTTTCCGCCGGGTTGAGTTGGTGGGACTCGAGGATGTGGTGGATGAGTTCGCGTTTGTCGACCACGCCCGAGTAGGTGGCTTCGAAGTGGTCGCGCAGTCCGAATTCATCGAGTTGGCGCTCGAAGGCGCCGGGGTCCATCGAGGTCAGCACGAAGGTGCGGATTCCATGCTGGCGGCACCATTCGAGTTTCTCTCGGCTGTGTGGCAGGATGGTCACCTTGCTGTCCGCTTGGTCGAAGGCGGGGCGGAAATGGGCTTCCAGTTCGGCCAAAGGGATGTTGGGCAACAAGTCCTGGTAAAAGTCGCGGTAGGGGAGCCGGAACAGGCGGCGGAATCCCTCGCGGTCCATTGCCGGCACGCCGTATTTTGCCAACACGGCGTTGGTCGCTTCGATGACCGGTCCGAGGTCATCAACCAGAGTGCCCGACCAGTCGAAGATGAGGTTGCGGAACATCGGGGAATATAGCTGAAAGCAGAGAGCTGAAATCCGGTGGTTTCAACCGTGGTGGAACTGGATCGACTTGATCTGTTCCGCGCCGAGTTGCTCCTGGATGCGTTTGAGCAGCATGGGTTTCATCTGCTCGAGATGGAAGCGCATTGCCGGCTGGGTGACGCGCAGCACCAGTTGGCCGTTCTTCACCGAGACCGGTTCGGAATGCTGGGCGATGAAATCACCGGCCAGTTGTTTCCAGGTGGAGCGGACCTGATCCTCATGGAGGCCGTCTTCGGCACCGGTGGCTCGCAGGATGGTCTTGATGAACTCCTGCGGGCTGTGGATGCCTGCATTCAGGTCGGTCGCTTCATCGCAACCGCGCCACTCCCTGAGAATCTGTTCACGGATTCCCCCGGGGCGCGGTTGCCGTTTCATGGCGATGGCGCGTCTTACTCGTCGCCGTCGTCGCCGATGGCTTCGACCGGGCAGCCTTCGAGGGCTTCCATGCACTGGGCGACTTCCTCGTCGCTTTCCGGTTGCTTGAAGACATACGAGTAACCCTCGTCGTCGGAGCGTTTGAAATTGTTCGGAGCAGTTTCGCGGCAGAGGTCGCAGTCGATGCACTGGCTGTCGACATAGAATTTGCCATTAACGTTTTCTGCATTTTTGTCTTCGCGGTCGGCCATGGTCTTGGGTGGGTGAATTAACGGGTTCTTGGATGAATGTAGCGGGCGGCCGATGCAATCCGATTTTTAAGGAAAATGCCGGAATGTCATTCGCACTGGTCAAGCGGCCGATCCGACCTTAAAAAGCCTGCCGATCCTCATGAGTGATGAATTGAAGCCCGGTTCCGATGATGCGCCCCAGCGGCCCTTGTCGAGATCTTTGGGTCAGGCGCACGAGCCTGACCATGCTGAGGATTTCTGGGATTTGGATGGCGAAGGCGACGAGGGTGGCTTTCTGGCGCCCGGCAATCCCTTCCTGAAGGGGGATGCGCCTGCCGCTGAAGCCGGCAATGAGCTGGGGCATCCCGCCAGGATCGAGCCCAGGTTGATCGGTCATGCCTCGGATCTGGTGAGGACTGACGTCCCGCACGAGGAGCCGCGGGCAGCCGTGCGTCGTGTGGATCCGGGTCTGGCCGAGGTGATGGACGAATTCGCCGCTTTGGAGGGATCTGCGTTTGAGTCGTTTGAGGCCAAGCCGGAAGAGGTGCCCGCAGGCCCGCAGGATGCGGTTGCTGTCAGTTCGCTGGCGGATGCGGTGGCGGCGGACGACGGTATTCTTGGTGATGAGCTCGACGGCGATGAGTCCGCTGCCGATGAAGAGGGATTCCTTGCGGATCCGACGGAACTGGCGCCGGAACTGCAGCCCTTGGGTATTCCGAAGACCTTTGGCGAGTGGGTGGCCTGTGTGGCGCGCTTGTCGGTGCTTGAGAAGGTTTGCATCCTGTTGATTCTCCTGCTGGTGTCCGGTTTTGCCGCGGTGATGTTTTTCCCTGCGATTGATGATCTGCCGGATGAGAAGCGCTACACTGAGACCAGCGATCTGCCGATTGGAGGTGCCTTGGTGAAGGTGGTGTCGGCCGAGATGTATTGGCGCGAGCCGGTGAAGGAAGGTCCGAACGCCGACATCTTCCGCCGCGAGTCGGTGCTGCTGCCGGTGTTGGAAATCAAGGTGGATGGCGGCCCCGGCGTGGTGCGCGTGCTTTTCCGTGGCGAAAAGGGTGCCGTGGTCGGGGATCCGGTAACGCGTCAGGTCGATGGTTCTGCGGTGTTGAACCTGGTGGGTACGACGGGTTTCACGCAGCAAGGGATGTATGCCGCATACCGGGCGGGGCAGATCGAGCCGTGGACCGTGCAGGTGTTCGAGGCGCCATCCGTCAATGCCCCGAGTGATCAATTCAAGTTGTTGTTCGAAATGAAGATGTCGGCGGGGCTCCGCTGAACCCAAGAATTTCCCATATGCCTACAGAAGAAGTCCAATCCCTGGTGCCCCGTGAAGGGTGGCACGTCATGCATCTGTTCTACCAGGTGGATCATGCCCAATGGTCGCTGTTCAGTGACGAGGAGAAGCGTCAGGCGAAGACGCGGCTGAGCGGTCTGGTGCAGGAGATCCGGGCGACGAAGGACACGCATCTGCTGGTGTTTTCGGTGGCGACGCCGAAGGCTGATCTCGGCTTCATGCTGCTGACTCCCGACCTGCAGGTGGCGAATGCCTATGAGAAGCAGCTCACCTTGTCGTTGGGTCCCGAGATCCTGACGCCGGTGTATTCCTACCTGTCGCAGACCGAGCGCTCGGAATACACGACGACCAACGAGCAATACATTCAGGAGACGCTGATTGGCGAGAAGGGCTTGAAGGAAGGCACGGAGGAGTTCGATGCCGCGCTCAAGGAGTTCGAGGTGCGCATGGACCACTACCTGAAGCATCGTTTGTATCCGGTGTTGCCCGACTGGCCGGTGATTTGTTTCTACCCGATGTCCAAGCGCCGGATCGGTGATGACAACTGGTATTCGCTGGATTTCGAGACCCGCAAGAAGCTGATGGCGGGTCATGCCCGCACCGGACGCGCCTATTCCGGCCGCATCCTGCAGTTGATCACCGGGTCGACCGGTCTCGACGAATACGAATGGGGTGTCACCCTGCTGGCCAAGGACACCATCGACATCAAGTCGATCGTGTATGAGATGCGTTTCGACGAGGTTTCGGCGAAGTATGGCGAGTTCGGTGATTTCTACATCGGCATGCAGTTGCCTCTGGCCGAGTTGTTCCGCCGGCTCTGTCTGTGAGCCAGTTCCATTGATCCGCATTCCGTCACCCGTTCCGCATGTCCTATCTCGTCACCATCGGTCTGGAAGTCCACTGTCAGGTGAACACGCGCACCAAGATGTTCTGTGCGTGCGAAACCTCGTTCGGTGACGAGCCGAACACGCACACCTGTCCGGTCTGCCTCGGTCTGCCGGGTGCCTTGCCGGTGCTCAACCGCGAGGCGATCGAGAAGACCTTGTTGGCGGGCCTGATGATCGACTGTGATTCGCCGGAAATCTCGAAGTGGGACCGCAAGAACTACTTCTACCCGGACATGCCGAAGAACTACCAGACGACACAGCTCGATCTGCCCTTGTGCATCGGCGGGGCGGTGCCGCTCTACGACCACTGTTACCCGACCGATCACCGCAAGCAGATTGCCAATCCCGGCAAGAGGGTGCGTTTGAACCGGATCCACCTCGAGGAGGATGTCGCCAAGTCGACCCACCTCGGCAACACGTCGCTGATTGATTTCAACCGCGCCGGCACGCCCTTGATGGAGATCGTCTCAGAGCCGGATCTGGAGTCCGCCGAGGAGGCGTTCGCTTACCTGCGTTCGCTGCAGATGATCATGCAGCAGGCCGGTGTGTCCGATGCGGACATGGAGAAGGGTCAGTTGCGCTGCGATGTGAACATTTCGCTGCGCAAGCGGGCCGAGGATCCGTTGGGCTCGAAGGTCGAGCTCAAGAACCTCAATTCGATTTCCGCGGTGCGGCGGGCGATCCATTTCGAGATCGAGCGTCAGGCGACCGAGCTTGATCAGGGGATCGCGCAGATCCAGTCGACCCGTCGTTGGGACGACGCGCGGGGTGAGACGCAGTTGATGCGGACCAAGGAGGATGCGCACGATTACCGGTATTTCAGTTGTCCCGACCTGTTGCCCATCCGCACCGCGCCCTTGCTGGAAAAAGTGCGGCCGTTGATGCCCGAGCGTCCGCACGAGCTGGCGGCGCGTTTCGAGAAGGATTTCGGTGTGACCGCTTACGACGCGTCGGTGTTGTCCTCCGACCGTCATCTGGCGGCCTATTTCGAGGCGACTCTGGCTGCGGCGATTCCCGGCAAGAAGGTGGCGAATTTCATCATCAACAACCTGCTGGGCAAGCTCAACGAGCAGGGCATCGGTATCGATGCCTGTGCGGTCGCTCCGGAGAAGCTCCGCGAGTTGCTGTTGTTGGTGGAGGATGGCACCCTGGCATCCAATCAGGCCAACGAGGTGTTTGCGGTGCTTTACCAGCAGCCGGACCAGTCGCCCCAGCTGATTGCCGATCAGCTTGGATTCAAGAAGGCCGATGCCGGCGAGTTGGAAGCGTTGGTGGATGCGGCGATTGCCAACAATCCGAAGGAGGTTGAGGCGGTGAAGGCGGGCAACGAGAAGTTGCTGAATTTCCTCACCGGCCAGGTGATGAAGGCGGCCACCACCAAGCCGAATCCGAAACTGGTCACGGATCTGCTTCGTGGGAAGTTGTTGTAGTCGCGTCGGTTTAAAGCGCGGTTACCGAGTGCCCCGGTTCTCACGAGTGCGTCTACTTGGGTCGGACGGGGGCAGCTGCATGGCCCCAGGATCACGCGCCATGGGAGCAGGCTGCTCGTCCCTGCGGGTGAGGTTCAGTAGCTTTTCCGTAGGTGCGAGGGCAGGATGTTGAGTTGTTCGCGGTATTTGGCGATGGTGCGGCGGGCGACCTTGATGCCTTGCTTGGCGAGCGACTTCATGAGGGCTTCGTCCGACAGCGGTTTGGCGGGATTCTCCTGGGCGACGAGTTGTTGGATCGCCTCGCGCACGCCGGCATTGGAGACCCCTTCGCCGCCTTCCGTCTGGTAGCCGGTGGCGAAGAAGGCGCGCATTTCCATCAGCCCGTGGGGAGTGAGCAGGTGCTTGCCGGCGACAGCGCGCGAGATGGTGGTCGCGTGCATGCCGAGCGCGTCGGCCACCTCGTTCATCGTCAGCGGCCTCAGGAAGCGCGGTCCCTTGCGGAAGAATTCCGGTTGGCGGTCGATCAATTGATGGGCGATGGCGAGGATCGTTTCCTGGCGCAGTGAGACGGCGCGGATCAGGCTGCGTCCATCGCGGATCTGATCGCGCAGGAATTGGCGGGCCTTCGCGTCGATGCCTTCCTTGCCGATCATGTCCTTGTAGAAATCGTTGATGCGCAGGTTGGGCAGGTTCTCACCGGTGAGGCGGGCTTCGAGCCGGCCTTCATCGTTTTTCTCGATGACCACATCCGGCTGCACGTAGGGGTTGCCGCTGGGATTGAAATCACCGCCCGGGTTTGGAGTCAGGCGGCCGATCCGTTGGGCGGCTTCGGTGATGCGTTCGATGCTGGTGCCGAGTGCTTTGGCGATCTGCGGGTAGCGCTTGCGGGCGAGTTCCTCGAGGTGATCGCGCACGATGCGGTATTCGATGGTGTCCTTTTCACCCTTGTGTTCCAACTGCAGCAGCAGTGATTCCGGGATGTTGGCGGCGCCGACGCCGGCGGGATCGAACGATTGCACCAGCTTGAGTGCGGCATTGAGGGTTTTTGCGGGAATTTCCAGGCGGATCCCCAACTCGCGGGCCGGCAGGTCGAGGAACCCGCGCTCGTCGAGGTTACCGATGATCGCATCGGCGGCTTGGCGGATCCTGTCATCGACCATCGATTGGTCGAGTTGCTGATGCAGGTGCTGTTGCAGGGTGACCGGGGCCACGATCGAGTCATACAGCCGTTGGCGGCGTTCCTCGTCCTCGGTGGTCCAGGGGCTCGCTTGCGTCTGCATGATCGCGCGATCGCGCCAGTCGTCGTCGGTTTCGTTGAGGTGGGCCAGGGAATCGGCCTCTTCGGGGTCCGGGCCCATCTCGTCGAGGGAGATCGATTCCGACACGTCCTCCAGTGTCGGGTTCATTTCGAGCGCCTGATTGATGATCTGGCTCAGCTCGAGGGTGCTGGCTTGCAGGATCTCCAGGCTCTTGCGCATTTGCGGCGCGAGCGTCTGTGTCTGGGACAGGTTCTGCTGGAGAAAGGAGTCTGGCATCGCTGTCTGGCGGTCACCGACAGCGAAACTAGGGCAGGAACCTTACATGATAAAGCAAAATGCGTGCCATTTGTGAGGAAAAGTTTGCGCGGGGGGGCTTCAAGGCGAGTCGGCTCTGTTTACCACGGAGGGAAGGAGAAGACGGAGGACACGGAGACCATGCAGCGATTGTTTGTTAAGGAATTCACCTCTGTGTCCTCCGTTTTCTCCATCTCTCCGTGGTGCAAAAAAGCCGGACCGTTCACAAGGACTGTCCGGCTTTCGAGTGGCTCAGAATTTGACCTGGACGGCTTCGCGTTGGACCGGATCGACTTCGAAGAATTCGCCTTCTTCGGGCGGGAAGCCGAAGATGCCGGCGATCAGGTTGGTGGGAAACGACTGCACCTTGTTGCGGTAGTCGCGGACGTTGCCGTTGTAGAAGCGGCGGGCGGATTGGATGCGGTCTTCGGTGTTGACCAGTTCCTGCTGGAGTTGCTGGAAGTTGGTGTTGGCCTTGAGGTCCGGGTAGTTTTCGGCGAGGGCGAAGATGCCATTGAGGCCGGCGACGAGTTGTTTCTCGGTGGCGGCCTGTTCCGAGGGGGTGCCGTTGTTGGCTTTGCACTGGTTGCGCAGTTCGATGACCTTGGTGAGCGTTTCGCTTTCGTGTTTGGCGTAGCCCTTGACGGTTTCGACCAGGTTGGGAATCAGGTCGTAGCGGCGTTTGAGTTCGGTATCGATGTTCGACCAAGCGTCCTTGATGTGGTTGCGCAGGGCGACGAGGCCGTTGTAGGCGACGATGACATACAGCAGCGGAATGGCGATGACGACGATGAGAAGAATGATGGGGATGCTGATCGAGGAGTCCATGGTGGTGCTTGGGTTGTGGGTTAGGAGAACAGGTAGTTGGGGATGAGTGAGCGGATTTGGAGCAATTGATCGAGGTTGGTGCGGATTTCCGATGGGTTGAGTCTGCCCTTGAAAGTCAGGGCGAGCACGTTGTGTTCGATTTCGATGACGAGGTCGCGCTGGCGGAGCAGGTGGTTGATCATCTGGGCGTTGCAGATGTCGTAGGCGAATTTCTTGTCCGGGGATTTCACCTGATAGCGTTTCGAGAATTCCATCGATTCGAAGTCGATGTCGTCGAAGCCGAGGGCTTGGCTGAGTTTGGCGAAGAACCCTTCCGGTTTGATTTCGATTTCGGGAAACTGTTTCGGCAGGATGAGTGAGTAGATCGAGTAGTAGTGGTGGTGGGTTTTGCGGCGGCCCTTGCTGTCGGTCGAGTGGGTTTCGTAGTGGTAGTCGAAGATCGTGCAGGGAGAGCCGTCGTGGCCGTTGCCTTGCATGATGTTGTAGGCGTAGCGGTTGCTGCCGGAGTCCATGTTGTTGAGGAATCCGTATTGGCTGGCGAAGCCGTGGTCCTTGTCGGGGTGGAAGCTGAAGCCGAGTTGTTGGGCGAGCGCCTGCAAGGCTTCGCGGCGCTTCTTCTCCTGGATGTGGCCGACGATCGCCAGAGTGATGATCATGACCAACGCGCCGATGAAGATCAGGATGGGGAATGGTTCGCCGCCTTCGATGCGGATGGCCAATGGGAGCATGGTCGACAGTCAAGGGCTTCGGGCCGCTGCTGACAAGTGGAATGGGGTCGCTGAATTGTAACCGAATCAGCCGAAGTAGCGCACGCCGGCGTCGAAGATCGGTTGGAATTTTTCGCCTTGGATGTTTTTGGCGACGCGGGAGCCGCGGCGTTCGCTGTGGCCCATTTTGCCGAGCACCCGGCCGCAGGGGCTGGTGATGCCTTCGATGGCCGCGATCGACCCGTTCGGGTTGATGGCAATGTCCATCGACGGGCGGCCGTTGGCGTCGCAGTATTGGGTGGCGATCTGGCCGGTGGCGGCGAGTTGGCGGATGGTTTCCGGGGAGGCGAGGAATTTTCCTTCGCCGTGGGAGAGCGGTACCGTGTGGAGATCGCCGACGGCGGAGGTGGCGAACCAGGGTGAGAGATTGCTGACGACGCGGGTGTGGGCGTAGCAGGAGATGTGGCGGCTGATGTCGTTGTGGACGAGGGTGGGTGCGTCGGCGGCCGGTTCGCGGATTTCGCCGTAGGGGACGAGGCCGGTTTTGATCAGGGCCTGGAAGCCGTTGCAGATGCCGAGGATCAGACCGTCGCGGTTCTTGAGCAGATCCATGATCGCATCGGCAATCATCGGGTTGCGGATGATGGTGGCGATGAATTTCGCTGAGCCATCCGGTTCGTCGCCGGCGCTGAAGCCGCCGGGGAACATCAGGATTTGGGATTCGCGAATGCGGCGGGCGAGGGCATCGATCGACTCCTCGATGTGGCGGGTGCTGAGGTTGCGGAAAACCAGGATTTCAGCATCGGCTCCGGCTTCGCGGAAGGCCTTGGCGGAATCGTATTCGCTGTTGGTGCCTGGGAAGGCGGGGATGCAAACCAAGGGTTTGCTGATTTTGGATTGGAGATTGAAGATTGAAGATTGGCCTCCGCTGAACAGAGGCACTTCGATCAGTGGGGCCGGCTCTTTGGCGGGGCGGGTGGGATAGATCGGCTCGAGGGTCGATTGCCAGGCCGACTGCAGTTCGGTGAGGCCGTGGCCATTGCCGTTGATGTCGAGCGTCGTGGTATCGGTGGTTTGGCCGAGCGCTTGGGTGGGCAGTGATTCGGGCAGCGGGCTGCTGTGCTCGACGAGGAAGCAGAAGTGGGCTTCGGTGAACAGGGGTTCGTTAGTGGTGATGCGGGCGCCGATGCGGTTGCCGAAGCAGCATTTCGCCAGCGCGGCGCCGAGGCCATCGCTGCCGATGTGGTGGAGCGAGAGGATGCGGCCTTCGCTGTTGAGTTGGTGGAGGGTTTCAGCCGCCTGCTTGAGGGCATCGAAATCCGGGAGTTGGTCGGCATCGCGTGGGATGCGGACCAGAGAGATCGTCGATCCCACCTGTTTGAATTCGGGCGACAGCGCGAGCGAGGCCTTGCCGGGGGCGAGGGCGAAGGAGACCAGCGTCGGTGGGACGTCGAGGTCGTTGAAGGATCCGCTCATCGAGTCCTTGCCGCCGATGGCGGCGAGGCGCAGCGAGTGCTGGGCGTGGAAGGCGCCGAGCAGGGCGGCGAAGGGGAGGCCCCAGCGGCTCGGATCGTTGCCGAGTTTCGGAAAGTATTCCTGCAGCGTGAGGCGGACGTCGCGCAGGCGGCCGCCGGCAGCGACGATTTTGCAGACGGATTCGGTCACCGCATAGACGGCGCCGTGGAACGGCGATTGTTCCGAGAGGTAGGGGTCAAATCCCCAGGCCATGTAGGTGCAGACATCCGTGTCGCCGTCGAGCAAGGGCAGTTTGGCGACCATGGCATCGGGCGGTGTGATCTGGTGTTTGCCGCCGAAGGGCCACAGCACCGTGCCGGCGCCGACCGAGCTGTCGAAGCGTTCGCCGAGGCCTTTCTGGGAGGCCACGTTGAGCGAGCGGAGGTGGTAGGCTAGAGAATTTCCTGCGGCGGAAGATGCCGGTTGAAGCTGGCGCTCCAATACTTTCACGGTGGCCGATTGTTGCACGCCATTGGTGTCGAGGAAGGCGCGCGACAGGTTGACGATGGTTTTTCCGCGCCAGTGCATGACGAGGCGGCCGCTGTCGGTGACATCGGCGACTTGCACGCATTCGAGGTTCTCCTTGTCGGCTTCGGCGATGAAGTACTTGATTTCCGAACGGTCGACGCACACGGCCATGCGTTCCTGGGATTCGGAGATCGCCAGTTCGGTGCCGTCGAGGCCGTCGTATTTCTTCGGCACGGCATCGAGGTGGATTTCGAGCGAGGGTGCGATTTCACCGATGGCGACCGAGACGCCGCCGGCGCCAAAGTCATTGCACACCTTGATCTTGCGGGTGAGTTCCGGGTTGCGGAAGAGCCGTTGGATCTTGCGTTCGGTGGGGGCGTCGCCTTTCTGGACTTCCGCGGAGTCCTCGAGTGCGGTGTCGGTGTGCTCCTTGGACGAGCCGGTTGCGCCGCCGACGCCATCGCGTCCGGTGCGGCCGCCGATGAGCAGGATGACGTCGCCAGCAGCAGGGCTGCCGCGGAACACCTGGCTGCGTGGTGCGGCGGCGACCACGGCGCCGATTTCGAGGCGCTTGGCAACGTATCCCGGGTGGTAGACCTCGGCGACTTCGCCGGTGGCGAGGCCGATCTGGTTGCCGTAGGACGAGTAGCCGTGGGCGGCGATCTGGCAGATTTTTTTCTGCGGCAGTTTGCCCGGCAGGGTTTCGTTGAATGGGGTGAGCGGGTTGCCGGCGCCGGTGACGCGCATCGCCTGATAGACGTAGGAACGGCCAGAGAGCGGGTCGCGGATGCAACCGCCGAGACAGGTGGCGGCACCGCCGAAGGGTTCGATCTCGGTCGGGTGGTTGTGGGTTTCGTTCTTGAACATGACCAACCACTCTTCGGTGCTTGGATCGGCGATAGTGGATTGGGGATTGTGGATGGTGACCGGGACGACGATCGAGGCGGCGTTGACTTCGTCGGAGACTTCGAGGTTGTCGAGTTCGCCGGAGGCTTTGAGTTCGCGCATGCCGACGAGGGCGATGTCCATCAGGGTGACCGGCTTGTCGTCGCGGCCGAGCTGGGATTTGACCTTGAGGTAGTTCTGCCAGGCGCGGGCGACCGGGCCTTCAGGATTGGCGAAGTCGACTTGGTCGATGCGGGTGAGGAAGGTGGTGTGGCGGCAGTGGTCGGACCAGTAGGTGTCGAGCATCCGGATTTCCGTGATCGACGGATCGCGCTTTTCCTCATCGCCGAAGTAGCGTTGGCAGAATGCGACGTCTTCGGTGGACATCGCGAGGCCGAGGTCCTTGCGGAGTTTGGCGGGGTCTTGTTGGTTGAAGCCGGTGAGGATGGCGACGTCTTTCGGTGCGTGTGGGGTTTGGCGGATGGAGTCCGCCGCCACGGGCACTTCGTGGGAGTCGACGGTGTTGATCACGTAGTCCTTGATGCGGGCGATGTCGGAGGTGCTGAGTTCGCCTTGGAGGACGATGACGCGTGTGGAGAAGACGGTGGGTTTGTCCTTGCCGGTAAGGATCTGGACGCACTGGGCGGCGGAGTCGGCGCGTTGATCGAACTGGCCGGGGAGGTATTCCACGGCGAATGCCTGTTCGCCGGTGGCGAGGTCGAGGGATTCGCTGAGAGTATCGACCTGGGGTTCGGAGAGGATGTGGATGGCGGCTTCGTGGAATTCCTCCGGGTTGAGGCCGTCGATGTCGTAGCGTTGGAGGATGCGGATGCCGCGGAGTTGGGGCATGCCGAGCGACTCGTGGAGGTCGTGGAGCAGGTGCCGGGCTTCAGCGTCGTGGCCGGGCTTTTTTTCAACGAAAATACGGTTCATCGGCGGAAAGAGGGAATCCTAAGGGGCGGTGCCGCGAGGGCAAGCCGAATGGGGCGCGGGGGTGAAAAACGGCGGGGATCTGCTGGCTGGTCATGCGGAATCGCTGCTGCAAGCAGCGAACTGCTTTCATGGCTGCCTGGAGGCAGCCAGTCCGGTCCGGCTGGCCGTTGACTACTGAGTGTTGACGGCCGTTTCCCGCAACGTTTTCAGGGCACTTGCCGGTACTGGGCTGGGGTCGGGGTAGTCGAAGAATTTGCCCTCGAAATTGCGCAGGGTCACCTTGCCGGTGCCATGTTCGACCACGTAGTTCGGGTTGATCGGGATTTTGCCGCCGCCGCCGGGGCCGTCGATGACGAATTGCGGGATGGCGTAGCCGGTGGTGTGGCCGCGCAGTCCCTCGATGATCTCGACACCTTCGGCCACCGAGGTGCGCAGGTGGGACGACCCGTGGATGAGGTCGCACTGGTAGAGGTAGTAGGGGCGGACCCGGCACATGAGCAATTTATGGACGAGCGCCTTCTGGACTTCGATCGAGTCGTTGACGCCGCGCAGCAGCACGCTTTGGTTGCCGAGCGGGATGCCGGCATCGGCGAG
>JACCDY010113666.1_pt1 | contig 37091 bp, 25 predicted proteins | sample 7446391 | NCBI WGS metagenome assembly JACCDY01 (sample SAMN15323451, study PRJNA562643) | freshwater metagenome | isolation source: river surface water | place: USA:Blue River Watershed | collected 2017-08-18 | reverse complement strand
TTGTTTTATTAAGACAAATATCAAAATAAGGTTGAACGCCACAAATAATAACAGAAGCTTTTCTACCATCTTGCAGGGCTCCACATAATATAACTTTAAATCCATCTGTTTGCAGGGCTTTCATGTTGCGTTCGATATGTGCACTCGGCATAAACAAAATTTCGCCATCTTCGCGGATTTTTTGATTAATTTCGAGTTTTTTCTTTTGCTCTACAAAATCAGCTCGCGATAGAATTTTTTCTTCTATTGCATTAAAATGAATGACTGGCCCAAGTTTAGGCGTTTCTTGCTGAAAGTTGGCAGTATTATTCGATGTCATCTAAGTGTTATATATAAAATTTAATTTCAAATTTAGATAAACTCTGTCGCAAAATTCTTCTAAGATAAAAAACATATGTAGATAACACAGGGTAAGAAATTACGTTCTAATACTCTGGTTGCATCCAACGAGCTACTAAAATTGAATTTTTTTATATATTTAACTTTTGGGGCATCAGCACCAATGATAATTAGTGTGAAATCCCCAAGAATATTAAAATCTCTGGTGACGGATGTGACGTCAGAAGAAAAAAAGCAACGTAAAGATGAAATTTTAGCTAAATTACGCAGTATTGAACATATAGAAAGATTAAATCATAAAATCAAAAAACAACTGGATGAATGTTTATTAGACATCAAAAGCAAAATCTCGATTTTGTCTTCTACACAAACGGAACAAGAAGTTAAGTTTGAATCGAAAGAGGAAACACAAGAAATAGTGAGAAATATAGAACAATATGTGGATAAATTAGAACAAACGACGTATGTTACTATAAATGACAAAATTTATTTAACAAAACAATATCTAAATTATTCTTATGACCCATCTGATCCAACAACACACAGCTTTGTTTTATCAGGATCAGATGGACTAATCTCGCCAGTAACCGTGAATCAGAATGAAGAACCACCACACCAATCACGTGACCATCGAAGAGATAAAATGCTAAAAGATCATTTTAGAAGTCGCAACTATAATCGCAAAAAAATTCGCGAATTATATGCCAAAAGAAAAGGCGATTACAATCCAAAATGATCGTTAATTTTTAACTTTTAGACATTTTATTTTTTTGTTCGTCTTGGGAAAACGCTATCTTGCCGCGTTTTGGAATGAAAAGTCCGCGTTTTTTGTCGAATCGGGGGCACTTTTTTAAAAAATTCGGGCTTTTGTCGGGCTGCCGCCAACGTCAGGTCGCAGTCGAGTGGCTTCCCCGCTTATGGTTTTCGACGTCGGCGGCGGATTTTTGGGCAGTTTTTCGCGGAATTTTCGAACTTATTTGGGGCAAGATTGCATTTGAAAAATGATTTTTATGTTATGAAATATGTTGTATTCTTATATAAAGAGTTTTTCGTTTGGAAATTGTAGCTTTTATTACAATGGCAACTATTAAGATGAAAGTAAAAAAGTCGGATATACAGGGGTTAGGCCTTTTCACCGATGAATTTGTCAAGAAAGGTAAAGTTATTATGGTTTGGCTCTTTGATGCCAAATTGATCGATGAAACAACATATATTAGCGAACAACAGAAAGGTAATGTAAATATGATTAACACTGGCTCTAGAGCAGTCGGAGACGTTTTTCTTCATACTGATGAAAAACCTAGATATGAAAATTTCATAAATCATTCGGAAAATCCCAATGTTCTCTACTGTGCTGGAGTTTGCTATGCCTTAAAAGATATAGAAAAAGATACAGAATTAACGACTGATTATACTTATTTATTGAGTCCCAAAGACGAACCTGTAGTTGATGTGAATACAAGTAAAAAAATAACTGGTGTGTCGGCGTTGGAATGTTTGAAAAAAACAAGTCAACTTCTGGCCGATTTATTTAGGGAAATAAATGAAGAATCTGGTTTAGAAACAACTATAAACAGTCCTCATTGTCTATTGCCCGATACAAAACCTCAGTCAACGTCCGTATCATGCACATTTTTTCCAAATGTTATTAATTACAGACATGAACCTTTAACCCCCATCAAGTTTTCAACGTAATGAAGTTTTCCATATCGTCGATTATAAGTGTGACATATTCCCTTTTAAATTGACTTATTTTTTTGACTGGATTAATGATAGTTCGGACTTTAGCCATATTGAAATGTGGAATATCGAAAACTTGTATGACGCATATCGAAAGATTCAAAAGATCGGCGAGCATCTGAAAATTCTTCATTTCCTTTTCGTCGAAGAATTCCGGAACATTGATATTTTTGAAATCTTGAGGTTTACGAGAACATCCGATTAATGCACAACTAAGATATAAAGTGCATTCGCTTTTTTTGTTTGCAGCATTGATAGTTTTTATCAATTTTAATGTCTCCTCCTTTAGACGTTGTTCGGCGTTTTGTGTGTTTTTTGTTAATGTTTCCATGTTTTGTTGATTTGCCGACTTTTCCGACTCTATACCTTTATGCAAATCAATTGCCGAAAGCAATTCGCCTTCCAAAACCTTTATCTCTTGTTCTAATTCAAATACCGATCCTCCGACAGATTCTTTCAATTCTTCATAAGTAAAACCGACTAACTGCGTTAATTGTTCGGTGAGTTCTTTGTTTTTCTTATCTAATTTTTCTTTTTTTGTAATAATCTCACCACTCAAAACGGCTAATTGGTTTGACAAATGAAAGTTTTTTTCTGCACATAATGTGTGGTAGGCTTTTTGATCAAGGAGAGCTTGATTATATTCATCTAACGCTTCTTTGCATTTTTCCGCCATGTGGGAAATATCATACTATTAAAAAAATCATTTTTTTAATACGTTAATATGGTTCATACCACGATTCTTCTTTGTAGTTAAGATGTGTCTGTTCAATTTTCCCCATATCATATCGTTGTGGCACAAAGTTTTCCAGACTCGCACGATCAGGATTATTATCACGTAGACCTTCATTTGAGCGATCTACATGGCGCATATGCAAAGAATGACGATAAACAGGAATTTGGTTGTTTTCTCTATAATGTCGATTTACTGAGTTAACAATATTGCTACGCCAAACATCTAACGTTTGGACATCTTCGTGAGAAAGATCAAATCCTTTTTTAAGAACCTTCTCTTCTAGGGATCCAACTAGATAATCAGCTTTGAAAGGATTGAATGTTTGATAAGGAAAATGATTGCGGCATTCGGCCATAAAATCCATATTGATTTGTTCCAAAGCAGTGTGATAATTATTATAACCAGTCGCTTGATATTCGGCGGTTACATATTGGTTTAAATTGCCCTTAGACTTAAAATTTTTAACTTCTTCCAAAAAGAATTTTGCGAATTCGGCTTCGGTTTTCTTTGCATTTGTGTCTCGGCAATATTCGGCATAAAGAGTTTTATGTAGGCGTCCCAAATTTTGCCGACTATTGAATCTTATGTTTAGATCTGTATTAAGTTCTGTTGGTTTGTTCAAAACGCCTTTAACACTACCTAATGGTTGGACATTTTCTGGCGTTTTCATTAAGTCATGTTTTGTAATCATGGGTCTCCCACTGAGTCTTAAATCTTGATATTTATCTACTTGTGTTGATGCCAGAGGCGATGGTTGAGTTGGTTTCAACGGCACCCAATTTGTTTTTGACATTTGTTAAAATTTTTAGGAGAACTTATATTTGAGGGAACATTTCAACCGGATAAAATAATCCTTTCACATCTTTTGTTTTTCTTGTCATCATATTTTCTTCATAGAGTTTACCGACAAGTTGATTTTGTGTGATTCTACCAAATGTAACCTTATATATGCTATACTCGTCATCTGGTCTTGGCTTAACATTTTGTATGTAATAGTTCGCAAGCATGCTATTTAATCTATCTTCCGAATATCGATATTCGCATGCATAATAATAAAATATAATGTTTAAAATACAAAATATTAAAATGGGAATTAATATAGCCCATAATATAGCGCCCATTTAATAGAAACTTCCAATGAGTAAGACAGAACCAATAGAAATTCCAAACCCCGTTCCAAAAAGTGAGCGGGATGTTGTGATGAGTTATATATTGGTGGCTATTATAATTATACTAACATTAATTTTGTTAATTAGAATTTTTAGTGGTAATACAGAAAGAAACCTAAAAGGTCCAGTTGTTATCGATGTGCATAGAACGAGACATATAGAAGTAAAAGAGCTTGCTCAACATCTTCGTAATCGCAAAGAAAAGTTAAATGCCGCACTTGCCGGTAAGGTTACGGTTGCTTTGTATAAACCACAGATAGAAAAAATCACCAAAAATCTCAAAAAATTCGTAGATCAAATACCACAATCACCGACGAAAGATGAACTAATGGAACAATTAATGGTAGACATTCATAGTCAAGAAGGAAGTCTTGAGTATGAGGATAACAAAAAAACAGGCAAAGATTGCCTAAATGAAATGAATGGTTATTTGACTTTAATAGAAAACGCACTAGTAAAGGGTCTGATTGCCACCGGATTCCTAGATTTGACGCCAATGACTGATCTTTTACTTAATCTGGAAAATGAAATTGAAAACAATGCAATTTTGGATAAAAAAGAAGAGGTCCAAAGCGTTGGGCTGACGGGCATCAAAGTTTTTAACGGCAAAGCGTTCGGAGAGAGCAAAGAAATAGAAAACCACCTTAAATTAACAAAAGAATTCAACCGGGGGAATGAAAACACGATAGGTTCTATGGAGTTCGAAAACTTCGAATAAATCCAGAGATAAAAGCAAATTTCCCCCAATTGACTTATATTTTTTGATAATTTACAACATAAACATTTTGCAAAATGTAATCTGTAAAATTGAGTTTGTTTCCTAATGATTTTGTATCGTTATCGTTAAATTCATACCAAATGTTCCCTCTGCGAGCTATTGCTGTGTAATGTCCCGAAAAAATGTCTTTACCGTGATGAATAATCATCGATTCAAGTTTATATTGCGCTTTTCCTCCGTCTGTTAATGTGTTACCATTTTGTATCCATTTTGTTATTTCCATTTTTTCCGGAGGTTCGTAAATGGCACTTGTATTTTTAATTGGTTGAGAAACCCCGACTACCGAATTATCCTGTAACACTCTCGCTATACGTATGAATAATACATCAGGTAATGAACCAACATAAAATGTCTTGTAGAGTAGACGATTATTATTTGGACACTTTTTCTCACATATTTTTTCGCTTGATGGAGAAAGAACAATTTCCGACATTTCATACTCAACTAATTCTTTAAAAGACGTTTGGTGCGGTTTTCCTTGATATGGAAGATTATACAAACAAATATTTGAATTATCCGCATTTTTGACTCCATTTGCTCTTTTTCCGTATAATTTGCTCGAACACTGCAGACAATAAGTAATAGATGAACGTTCTATCTCAAAGATAGGTTTAAGTTTTGGATCATGCATAAGTATCATGTCTAATAATCTTTCTAATAATAGATATGCGTCTTGTTGTTGATTCACTTCATTACCAAATACTACTTTGTCTGTAATTTTTCTCAACTGTTCCGTTTTTTCAGAGATCAATGATTGATTACTTGCATTGACACTTAGGCGAATAATTTGACAAAACAAATATAATATTGTTTCCTCATCGTTTTTTGACTGATAAGTGCTGGTAATTTTTGATTCAGTTAAATTGGGGCAAAATTCCCGAACTATGCCACAAATGCCTTGAACAGTAACATTTGGGCTATTGAGATATCTAAGCAGTTGTTGCTTCAAATGATTAGCTATTTCTTTTTCGCCTTCAGTTTGAGCTGTTGGTCGTTCTTCAGTGCATATTTTTTTGAGCTCGTTCGTTAATTTTGGCAAAGATAAAAGTGCTTGTATTAGAGCATTTAAGAAACAATTTGTTCCCGGATTATGAATCCCAAAAGTGGCACTGGACATTTTAATGGTTCAAATGTATTTTTTAGTCTTAAACTATATTTTGCAATTCAATTTTTTCATTAAAAAAACAAATTTTGAGTGTCTTTATGCTTCCCCAGCTGTCTTGTTGATTTCGTTGACTTCGCCAATGTAATGATAAAATACCATATAAGTATTCAAAGTTGGTTCAAAAACGGCAGGTGAAATTGAACTGTCGTTTAGGCGAATTACACCATTACTTCTTTCTGCTATTGCCCAATAATGCCCGCCTCCTTGATTGCCCGAATGTTCGCACTGGGCAAATAGCTTATATGCAAGTGAAATGCCGGGTTTTGCGCTCTTAAAATAAAGTTCGAGCGGAAACGGAGTTAATGTTTTTTCCGAATACTTTTCAAACAAAACAGGCAAAATTTCGGGTAGTCCTCGAATAAGATTGATAGAAAACTTTGGTTTTATACTTTGGCATTTTTCACACTTATAACTCACGATATAAGAATCGTGGCATATTAGATATTCATTTAAGTTGGACGGTTGTTTGAATTGTGAAAACATTGGATGCTGATCAGTCTTAAATGACTGTTTGACATGAAATATGGTTCCTTTTTTCTTTACAGTTTTTTGTGTATCGCAATCGACACAATAGATTATATGCCAATAGACATGTTCGAACAAAACGTAAAGTTCCGGCAGAGCTTGCTCTACGACTGATAAGAATAACAGTAGGCCTTCATTTGCGTCTTGTTGGCCCTGATCGAAAGTTTTTTTGTCTGCTCGTTGTTTCGATATTTCGATAATTGCGTTCCATATTTTTTGATTTAGTTGGTTTAACTGTGTGTCGTCCTCTTGTCCGTTGAGTCCGTAGTATAATTCCCATAATTTTTTGAGACTATTCGTTAGAAAATGTTGTTTTTTTGAATTTGAAATAACTTTATAAATCGAAGGTAAAGACAGCAAACACTGCATAAGACTATTATGGTAACACATAGTCGAAGTTGAATTGACGAAACCTTTGCCTTTTTTGATGCAGTATGACGAATATTTTATGAGCGGTTCTACATACTTTTGGACAGTTTCATCTTGTTTAAGTTTGACTTCTTGCTTGTCTGTATTGTTCGGTCTATCTAGGTCAATAATCTTTCGTTCGGACATTTCGAAGTAACAATCTTATATTATAACTTGAAATAATAATTAGTTTGATTTCAAATTTTAACATTACTCGGAAGTTGTTTTATTTCTTTTACTTTTATAGTTATTCCTGTTATTCTTTGGCCTTCCTTAGACATAAAATCATATTGGAAAATTACGCCTCGCACCGAAACATTAGTCTGGAGTAATTTTTCTATTGTTGTTGGTTCGCCTTTTTCATCATAAGTGGCAAGAGGAACTTCAGTTTTAAAAAAAGTTAGTTCGTTATTATAAGGAAAATTAAACTCTTGACGTGTCAACATTTGATGTTCAGAGGAGATTTTTTGCAATGATTCTTTGAATTTTTTGTCATTTGTTTTGAATGATTTGGTTGTTGTTAGATAACCATTGACATTAAAATTGGTTTTTTTATTGATATTTGAGGATTTGTTAGCCATTGCGAATTTTGCTGCGATTTATATTATTAAGTAGTCTAGTTTTAAGACAAAAAAATTAAAGTTTTGTTTTTTTATTTGACGGAGGAGAATTAATGGAGGTTTTTTAATTAGAATCGAAATTGATTGAAAGTTTTACTCTAGCATATCTTCATAATCGCCGGTATCGAATTCGTTCTTTTCCAAATTCTTGTTTCTATCGAATTCGGTGACCTTGTGATCGAGCAATTTGAGGCCTCGAATAACAGGTGTATCGATCCATGACAGATGTTTGGTAATAGAATGACGCATGATCAATTGTAAAGTAACCAGCCAGCAAACATTACGAACAATCTTTGTGTCGAAACGTGCTCTACCATAATTTAGGGCATTCGTCAATTTGTTAATGTCTTTAGAAATACTGCCGAGTTGACCCTTTTCGGTCATAAAGTAAAGATTGTCGTTCGGTTTGTAATCGCTCGGTGTTACTAATCCTTTGCTAATTGTGCTTGCCAACAAACGCAGACCTTGAACTCTGTAATCATTACCAAAGTCTACCGAACCTTTTTTGATTTCATCCATAAGAGGAACAATCAAATTATATGGCGAAGTCAACAGAACTTTGTTGAAGATTTGGTCGTTCAAGAATTTCGGACGACCGATACCGAAATCATTCATACCACCGAAAACTCCAAATAAGAGCAAGAAATATTCTGCGTTGCTGAATTTAGCATATGGATGTAACAAGAACTTGATCAAAACTGATTTAACATTGTTGCATTCTCTATCAGCAGAAATCAAAACATTATCTTTGGGAAGAGGAACACCCAGAGATGATAGATACTCAGGCATGATAAAATCATGTGTCATACGATCAAATGTATATGCGTAGTTGATAATATTGGTAAAAGGAATTTCACGCATGAAAGCAGAGAAATTCACTGGACTGATTTGGAGATCCAAAATGTTATAAACTCGCAATGCTTCGCGGTCGCTACTCTTCCGAATTGCTCGGCCACTGCTAGTAAATGGACCGATAAATGCAAGCATATCATCCTTCACGACTCTGTGATCAACAATATCTTGAAGTTCAATGATTTTGTTGATTGTGTTTTCTTGGTGTCTTAATGACAACACAGGATAGAGTGTTCCAGTTCCAGAACTTAAACTACTATTATGGAACAACAATCGTTTTGTCTTTGCGTCTTGTTTTGTAAGATTCAGACGTGGACAAATAGCACTTGCCGGATCGGTGCAGAACAAACGGTTGTTTTGCAGAAGTTCGTTTAGGTATTTAGAACCCAAAGTGAGTTTTTCTAGCGTTGTGATATACTCAGAAGAGCTCAATTTTTTGCCGATATCGAACGATGCCAAATATGCATTGTAGAGTTCTTTCACAGATGGGAAATGTTCGATATTGAACTTTGAGTTGGGGTTGTTATAAACCACTCTTAAAGCGTTGTTCAATTGATAAGCGTATGAGCCATTAATAGAAGATGGCAACAAAACTCCATTAATGCCGCTATATTCATCGTTTTCAGGCAGTCCCGATTGAGTCAATGGCAGCATCATAAATGAAGCGGGAGCAAATGGATAGTGTCCGGTTCGATGCTTATACTCAGCAACGCCATCCTTACGAAGTTCCATGAAATATGGAATTTTGTCATTGAGTTCGTTGTAAACTCCGTCGCAACACTTCTTAATTGCGATAGCCAAATCATTTAGCTTTGTCAGTAGAGCCAACAAATAAGAACTCATTTGAGCATTGTCATAGCCGCTGACGTTCTTTAATGCAGCATATTGCTTATTGGGGTCAGAATCGCTATAACGAATCGCCGCTTCTGAAATTGTTTTTTGTTGCAATGACTTACCAATTGGATTGTAAGTAATGAAACGTTTCAAGAAAGCCGCACGATCAATGATCGACTGGAACATCTTCGAAAACATCGGCAAGTTAATTTGCATTTTTTCTTTGAGATGTTGAGGAATGTCGGCCAAGCCATCGAACAAATACCGCTTCTTGGTCTTATCCAAATTCATGGCATACATCAGAGATTTAATTGTAATCGCCGTGCTGGCATATAACAATGAATTTTCTTGTGGCGACTGTGGTGTTGAACCAAGAGAAACATGTTTCGATAAATCTTTGCCAGAAATACCTTGCAACGAAACAGAATTTGACGTGGAACTGACAAGAAGATTACCCGGAAGTGTGCCTACCGCACCTCCCAACTTTATTGCCAGAGCACGCGTGAGAGCATCAGGAAACGTAATTTCTGCAGGATATCCTTCAAGGTTTGACGAGATTCTTCTTCGTGCCAACGCAACTTGAGCTTTGTTTTTGTTTGAGTCGTCTGGATTTAGAAGTGGAGCTATGGCAAGCGAAATATAGTTTTCTTGATCTTTACGAAAGACTGCGATGTCAGTTTCATATCCAGCATCTTCTAATTCTTTTGCTTTTGCTGCTACAATTGCGTCAACAAAAGCTGCCACTTCTGGAAATGCAGTGATCGTGTTTTTCCATCTCTGTTCGGTAGACAGGCCTGCAGATACGACTGGGCGCGCGCTAATTTTTCCAGGTGGAGGAAGTTTACTATCGGTAACTTTAGGGAGATCTGCCGGAACAGCAGGTGCGGTTGGAATATCGCCAGGCAATGGTGGATGAGAAACAACTCCAGTAGAACTAACAGGAGGAGCAGGTGGCGGAGCACCAGTAGAACCAGTAGAACTAACAGGAGGAACAACACGTGGACCAGTAGAACTAACAGGAGGAACAACACGTGGACCAGTAGAACTAACAGGAGGAACAACACGTGGACCAGCAGGAGGAGCAGATGATGCGGCAGGTGCGGAACTTTTACTGGAAGAAGTGGAAGGGGCATATCTTGTTCTTAGTGTGCATGGGTATGACTTTGGCGGCTCGCCTTCCAAAACATCATATGGAGCAGAACAGATATATGCCCGAATATAAGCAGACAAAGGTGCACCAATCTTGTCAAGAGTATCTGTATATAGATTACGGACATTAGGGAATGGCTTACCTTCCAAAATTTCGCGTGATGCCGCACTGTTCATGAAACTTTCAATGAGAGGTCCGTAAATCTTGGGATCAGGGGAATTCAACATATTCGAATGGATATACATGTGAATCATCTTATTCAACGCAAAGAACAGCGATTTGCTAACGATTGGTCTGATGCATGTATCACTAGGATTATGGAATAACCTCGAATCATACGAAGCAACAAACGAATTTCCGATGTTGAAAGTATTCAATGTATTGGGACTTTCGAACAAAATGCACGGCAAATGCAGCAAACTGTTCAATCTTTGCATATGTTCTTTATTTACGGAAATAGTATCAGTGATGCTTTCCAAGTTATGCGAATTGCTTACAAGTGAAAGTGCCAATTTATCTTCTTTTAGTTCGGCAGTTCGTCGCAATGTTTGAACATTAAAAGGGAAAACAGACAAATTAACAGGTGTAAACACGTTTGGCAATGCACCTGGTCTATCTTCGTAGTAAATTAGCGAACGAATCGCAGTATTACAGAGAGCCGGTTCTTTCGTAGCATAACTGGCGAGAGTTTGATTGAGATATTTTGCACAAGCAGTTTGTAATCCACATTCATCGCGATCATTAATAAGAACTTCAATTAAGGTTTCTTCGATTGTGCGAATTGATGCCGAAAACGACGAAGACTCATACTTTTCGAACATAGCGAGCTCTTCTTGTTTGGTGAACATCGATTTGATCTTCATAACATTGTTTCTGAGATCTGCAATCAATGCCTTGGCAAATTCACCAATCTTGTTAAAATCGATATTGATTTTGCCAGATTCGGCAACAGAAATGCCCACCATTGGAATTTTGTTTGCACTGAGATCGACCAACAAATTCAACAAATTCAACAAATTATGGATTTCTCCGTTAGTTCCATCCAAATATTTCTTGCTATTCATCGTTGCAACCTTGGCTTGGTATGCTTGAAGTGCTGCAATGTATTCGGGGCAACGTGTTCCTCTCTTAAAGTTGATGGGTTTTTTATTCACGCCGTGTTCGTAAGATCCAGCGATTAGTGTGCATGCGATTTGCAAAAGGACTTCATAAATACCGTAAAGAATTGCCAGAGGCGCGTTTAGCATTTCGTGGATAATAATCATCTTATCACCGCTGTAAACGACTTCACGTTCAGTATTTTGAAGAGCTCGCAAAATGATTTGATATTGCTGTTCATCAGATTTTGCCAAAGCCAATTCGCGTTTGTAGTTTGAGATTGTGTCTTTGAAACTGAACAAATCGTCTTTGAGACCGCCGTTGTTGACTACGAAATTCAAAAACTCATAATCCATGGATTGATGCAATTGCACCATTTTATCTTGGAGTTTTTGCATTGTAATACGCTGAATGGTCTTGGCGTTCTTAATGTTCACATCAACGTATTTGTCGGAAGGTGCAGGACCGGGCTTAAATTGATTTTCAGAGTTCAAAATGTCATACTGTTGAGGGTCAGACAACTCATTGTAATCCGTAGAAGAAGACAGATTCTTATGTCGTTCTTCGACAAATGCAGAAACTTGTTTTTTCTGAATGAAACCATAAGCACGGTTAACTTCCATAATGAAAGCATGAACAATATCTCGGCATGTAGCTTTGGGGAATTTGCCACGATATGCTTTGAAGCACGTATTGATGGCCTCAACGATATCGCGAACTTGAGTTTCGGTGTAATTACCTTCTTTGATTTGTCGTGCCTTGTCAAAGATAACAGCAAACAAATCCGACCAAATTCCATCGATGTTTGGCACCAAAGCTAGAACCCAATCTTCGCCATCTCCGCCCACTTCATCAATCGAATTGAAACCGAACTTCTCGCGATACCATTCGGCCAACAAAGGCAATCTAAAGTATAGTTCCAGAGCCTCGGGAATAACTTTGACTGGTGCAGCTCCACCTCCAAGAACAGTGCGGACAGGGCTCAAACTGCTTGACAAAATTCTGTTAGTGGTGGGTCGATTGAACAAGCGATAAGCATCGACAACGGTGAAGACTTTGGCAACAATACTCTTAATTGTCATCAAAAATAGCATATCAGTGTCATAAAATGCATCTTCCCAACCAGCAGAATCATATCTGCGATTCTTGGAATCTTTTCCATTTGTGCGTTTATCCCATGCATAGTAAGCCCAGAATCCTAAATTTTTCTCACTTGTGGTAGGAATGGCAGAAAATGCAATATTGGTAAATTTAGCTGCAGGACTAGAGACACCAACTGCTAAACCATTGACAGAACCCACTGGACCAGCAGAACCACCAACAACCGACACGTTATGTTTGATTGCTTCTTGCGTAATATTGTTTCCGGTTGCAATTTTAGGAGAAGGACCAGCAGAAGAAACGACACAGCCATAAACACCACCCAATACTCCATTTGGTCCAAAATGAGTTGAAAATGTAGCCGCACGCATATAATCCACCAAAGCATTTTGAAGTTGGCCTCCATTCATAAAAGTCTCAGAGGAAGGACGAACGTCTTTGAATTTATCACCGACTGAAACGAAAACAGAAATGATGTTTTCCAAAGCACGTGTGCTATTGAGGGTTTTATCAGTGAATTTCATCAAATTCTCAATTTGCTTTTCCGTGAATTGGCCCAAATCATTCCCAACAAATGGAATTGCTGCCGATGCTTTCTGGTAGTAATGTTCGGATTCCGAATTGACAAGTTTCGGGCGATCATCGGTGACATTACCAGCGCTATTGCTCTTTTTTCCAATATCTTCTGGTGAAAATTCCAAAAGACTAGTAAGATTATCACCAGATCGTTCAATAAACCACTTGGCAACAAATTGAATACCATCCAACATACTTGCAATGCTCTTAACGGAATCGGGGTCCTTTGCAATACCCTTAGTAAAAGCCTTGAGGTAAAGATCAATAGCTTGCGCCGCTTTCACCATTCCGACTTTAGCGGCCAATTGGTTATTCCAGATAAGTTTCAGGTTTTTGTAAATCTGTTTGGCCTTATTTTCATCACCGAGCGATTTCAAAGCGATGTTAACTTGCTCACCAGGAGTATTGTCACTATGGGAAGGCTTTGCAGTAATATTTGTTTCTGGGTTGCCGTTCTGAATTAGATCGTTAAATTCGGCGTTGATCTTATTAATGAGCCAACCAGATTCTTCTCCCAAAACACGGACGTAGTCTTCGGCGTAAGCCTGATTATCTGCCGCACGTTGCGCCATATTCTTTTTGATGATGGAAATCGAGTAGAAATATCGCAATTCCGTTTTCACGCGGTTGAAAGTTGTCCAATCACCAGCCATAAATGGCTCTCGATCGGCAGCTCCGGAACCAGTGTAAATTCTAGAAGCCATATTGCGGACCTTCTCCAAGATTTCCTGTGGCGAATCAACATGAATCTCAGTGAGTGGCTTCACCATAGTTTGAGTGAAATTATCAACAACTTTGATCATTTCTTCAATACTACTCTTAAGAGCACTGAAGACCGAACCATGCGGACCGCTGACCAAAGGCTCAATGGATTGTGCAACAAGAGCATATTGGTTCAAAAATGACTCACGTTGCTCGCGAGAAGTCAAATCACGAGGATAGCCAGTTAGAGCAATATGAATGTTTTCGCGATCCAAAGCAGGAAGTGAACTGAACAAATTGATGAATTTTTCGAGTTCATCACTTGTTGGAATTTCATTGCCAACCATAGGGCCAAGTTGGGTGGCGTGGCTAACGATGTTATTGTAAGTGTCGCGAAGAAGAGTTCGGAATTGTCCAAACATCAATTTTCGTTGTTTGTCTTTGTCCAAAATCTTCTTTTTGATCGAATGCTTTCGGAAATACATCGGCAGGTTCTTGCTGTCTTCCTCGTCATTATCAGCGAGAATTACGGCTCCTCCGGCCTTAAGCTCTGTGTCTGGTAGTGGTTCGACTTCAGAATCGCTCGAAGCATCGCTAGAAGTGCTTTCGATTGTTTCGGGAGTATCAGCACGGGGTCCAGTTTCTGGTTTTTGATCATCTGGGGGACCAGCTCCACGTTTTTGTTTCGAAAGTTGCTCAATAATTTCGTTTTGATTATAGCTGTTTTCGAACAAAACTTTCACGGCTTTCATCATGTCATTGAGTTCTTCAGTATCGGGTTTTTTAGCCATAATTGATTTGATAGCTTTGGCGTGCAAATCTTTCATATCTTTTGCCGATTTGAGTTGTTCCAAGCTTAGGCCAATCTTTTTCATGGCCTTATCTACTTGATCAGCAGCATAAACAACACCACTAGCATTAGATACGAGACTGGCCAATTTACGGCCGAAACCTTCGGTTCCGATTTGTTGTTCAAGATTATCAACGAGTCCTTTAAAATCCGGGTTTTCTTGGAGCAATTTGACAATTTCGCCTTTGGCCGGAGTAATGGTGTTATTCATTAAATTAGCTAGAATAGCTTGTTGTCTATCGAATTCGGACTTAACTTCTGCATAAAGCTGACGATAAGTTTTGGCATATTGTTTCAATTCGTCGTCTTCTGCCTTATCCAAGAAACTGAGAACCTTATTATATGTGGAATCAAGCACTTCACCAACGACATTAATATTGTTTAAAACACGATTGACATCCGCAGCCACACCCAAAAATTCGTTGTGCATTCCTGCAATTAGACTATGCAAAACTTCCGAAACTTGTTTGCAACGTTCGCCAACAGGAATACTAGTTGAAATAATTACTCCTCCATACTGCTTGTTAATTGCATCAGTGAAGACATCACAGACACGTTTTTGTTCTTCTGCGGATTTGTAAAATTTGTGTCCATATCTCGCCAAATGTTGTGGGTCGGGCACATATTCCTTGAGTTTTTTAATGATGATATCGATCTTCACTCGCTGAGCATTTTGAGTATTTCCAACTCCCAATGCCTTCAGTGCATCTTCTGCGATAGATCGGATCACTTTTTCTTTCGATTTGCTATAAAGCATCTCCGCATATGACTGCAGATTTGGAGCTTTATCAGCACCACCAGAAACGGGCGGAGTCTTCAATTGCGCACAAAACTCAGCCAAAAGGGTGTTTTTCTGTTCTGCTGGAAGCTTCTCGAGAGCAGCTTTTGCCAAATTTGCAGCGTTAGACACCAAGCTCATTTCGCAAGTTTTCTGTTGTCGTGTGAAAGAAAACTGAGTTCGATTTGACTTTTGCCCAAGATTGCTGCAAAAGGTATATTATCACCACGATATAATATTTAATACGAAAAAATATTTTTGATAGATGTTTGCAATAAATTCTCGGCTAAAATTACAACACTAAAATATATAACACAACTAAAATTACGACTGCCAAACTAAAGGCTTAATCATAGTTCTACTACCAAACAAGCATTTAAATTATTTTCTCAGCAAAAAATTTGTTTAGTAATAATAGGTCGTAAAAATCGAAATGGCAACAAAGGCAAAATCGCAACTCAATGTATTAGCACTCGTGCATTCAATCAATAAAGAATTCTATGATTTGGTCAAACGCTTATGTATCGGTCATTTGTTTGTCCCCAAAGCAGGAACAGAAGTTACCATTTTAATTCCTGATCAAAATCTCACTAGTATTCTACAAAAAATGAGTGAAAACGACGAAACCATCGAAGAATGCATCAGAACTATCCAAGCTTGTGTTTTAATCGGTTATTATACGGACGTTAATGAGCTCCAAAATGGTGCAATTTCGGTTGTGCAGGGCAAAGTCGCTTCAATCAGTTCCAAAAATTTGAAATCTCTCAATGAAAATTTGCCGAAAGAATATCGCGCGAGCATTTCTATGCTCCAACTTAGTAACGTTTTGCCTAATCCTCCAACGTCATTGGACCCCGAAGAAGATAAAGAAAAATACATCAAACGCAAGAAAAAAATTACCAGTTCGGAAGACACACATAGGATGTTTTACGATGCTGCAGTTAAAAACAAACAAAAATACGAACAGACATATGTCAACTTATTGGTGGCTATGTATCAGGCAGCCGACGATGAAACAAAGGTTATTATTCAGAGTCAACTCAGCTACGATGTTTTTGCCAGTTTTTATGTCTTATTGAAGCCAAATTTGAGCGACGTTAAAGACCACCCATATAAAGGGCTGTTTGAAATTTGCGAAAAACTTCAACCCAGCATGCGCTCGATTTGCTCTCAAAACTCACAAAAAGAAGCATATGTCCAATTAATGAGCACTTATGAAACTAAAGTTGCCCGTCCCAAAGGCACAGTTCACGATACTATGGCACCGCCGATTGCCTATAAAGTTTTGAGCGATTACTACGCTAATATGAAAAAACTAAATGGTGGTAACCCTAGAATTGAATATAATCGACCAGAAATGATGTGTGCCGAAGATGAATTTCGTATGATTTCGTTTTGGGCCATTAATAACGGAGATGTGCAGCCAAGCGAGGGACAGTTTAGCGATGATCAGCTGAGGCATTATACGTTGGACAAACCAAAAGTTTGTTCTACGAATTCGACGCAAAATCTGCCTTTATATTACAGTATAGCGCATGCTTTGGCACGTTCCGATGTTTTGTTCTATGAACCAAACCGCCTAAAAGATACCGCCAAAGATTTCGAAACTTTCCAAAACGCATCACAACTTCTTTCTATCCAAAAAACTAAACTTCTGCTTGAATTTTTCGAAGCTAACAATTAACGTTTTCGTCTGGTCTAAAAATACTTCTAAATTTGATTTTTTTATCTAATATAACCATAAAAGCGAAACATAAAAAGAGTTTGCTATGGAATATTTGTCTTATTGCCCCAGTTGTGCTAAACTTATTATTGTATACAAAGCGTTTTTCGATTTAGCTGCCTCTGCTCTGATGGCAGAAAAATTAAATATGGACGATGTGGACCCTAAAAAATTTATATTCGCAAATATGACAGAAATGCCCCCAACACAAGAAATTTTTGAAGCGTTAAATATTGATAATTTCTGCTGTAGATCTAGGATTTTGACTGGTATTGATTCTAAAGATATATATAACAAGTGAAATGGGCCTGAAACGCGTTTGTTAATGAATACCGACATAATTTAACTATGCCTTAAAGTATACTTATTTTTTTGTTATAAGCGTATAAATTTAATTTTGCCAGGATAGATCAAATAAAGATCTAAAATCCAAAATTGAATTTTGTGATTAAGATACATAACTTAGCCGTTGCATAACTTAGCCGTTGCATAACTTAGCCGTTGCATAACTTAGCCTACAAACACCAGCCTAAAAACCATGTCAGGAAGAGTGAAAAGACCGAAATTGAATTCAAACAACATCATAGAAATGTTCGAAAAATGGTCAAAAGAAAAAGAAAAAGTCGAAAAAGCAAAAGGCGTTATGCCACCATTCCTAAAATGCACTGCAGAATTTCCCGATAAAATAATCAAAGCAAGCAAAGACAAAGACGGAAATCAAACATTCTATTTCGAATATCTTATTTTGTTAAATCCGGGTGAAAAAGAACCACAGTATGGAGAATTTCTGTATGATTTCGGCAATCAAATTACAGGTTCTAATCCTAAATTGCCGCCGAAAACTAACGAAAATACGGCGAAATATATGAACATTAAGTTTTATGACATTTCTGATGGCAAAATTTTCAATGATTCGCCTCTGTATAAGAGCCCAGAAAAGCGAAAAATATGGTTGGACGGCAATGCTTCTTTGGTCAAAGCACTAAAAATTATTCATGATGCATTCGAAGAATGTGGAAGACGAATTATTAATGATAATGTTTTGCGAAGTAAATTTGGAATTGGGGCACCTAAAAAAGGACAACCTCTATATCTGAAAACAAATTCTTTCTGTCAAACGGAACGTAAAGCAACACCGCAGGATAAGACAACTGAACCAACTGTGCCTTTGGAACATCCTTTGTTCAGTGCGCGTATCAAACTTAACCCTAAAGATAGAACTTTCTCATTTCAGTATGGCGAAAATGCACAATTAACCCCTCTCTTGTATGATTTTCTGAAAATGAAATCTCAAACAGAAAAGAAAACTGATATTCCTTATACCTACATGGAAAATGGAGTTGCTAAATTCCCGAACATTTATAACATTGGTAACTTCATTACTTATCGTTCTGGAGTTTTCGGACATAGCCAATTTCATGGAGTTCATAGTAGTCAAGGTTTGTCTATTCACTGGGAAATGAAAAAAATCTATGTTCTTACTCATCCGAAAATGGCTGCAAGTGTTGATGAAGTTAAAATGCAAGCGTTTCTTGATGGTTTTGATGAAGATCAATTAGATGCTATTGACGAACCATCAGATATGTCAGCTGCTTCTGCTCCCTTGTCTATTTCAAATAAGAAAAATATGCTTATTATTGACGAAGATAATACCCAAGTCGCAGAGCCCGAAGAAACAGAAACTAAAGCACAGGATAAAGAAGAAGTTAGTGCGGAAGATTTTGACGAAGCCGCTGATCAAACAACCACAGAAGATACCACTGCTAACGAAGAAGAAACAGAAGAAGCCGAAGAAGTCGAAGAAGCTAAACCAAAAGTTAGTGCAAAGAAAAAAGTAGGCGTTCCTAGTCCTCCCGCACAGCCAACCGCCCCAGCAAAAGCGGCCGCCAAACGCAAACCAGCACAAAAAAAGGCATAAACTAGTTTAAATTTTAACTATTATTTTAAAACATTATTTTTTTTTGTTGCGAATTTGAAAGTTAAATTGCTTCATTTAGAATGCTTCATTTAGAATGCTTCATTTAGAATGCTTCATTTAGAATTTTAATGTATTTTTGGCAATTATCGATAGCTTTGAGTAAGATACCGGTGCTGTCCGGATGATTAATTTTGATGATACCTACGCGTTTTTCGTAACTTTCGTTCGTAACAGTAACGAAATTTATGGAAGGATCTATTTCGAAACACTCGCGTTGCACCGCCATAGGCACAGTCAAATATAAAGTTTTGAAGTAAAAATGATGTATTCCATCTTTGAATTCCACTTTAAATTCAGGAGTTTCGTGAAAATCTTTGTTGGGTGAGTTTTTGTAACTTTCGATTTCTGTTTTCATCTTATGAAGTCCTTCCAAAACAGATTCACAACATAAGTCAATAACTTTTCTGACTTTAATATTGCCGCGTGTCAGAAATCCTAATTCAAAAACACTCGGTGAAACTTCTATGGATCTTTTGTTATTTGGGCCGTCCGGTTTATACATATCATATGGAACCACGTCTTTTGGTGCATAATAGATATTGTCGAGGAGTGTAAAGCGACCAGCATGTTGGAACCCCTTACCTTTGACAAGTTTAATATCGACTACAAATAAAGTTTTATCGCGTGTTAATCGAGAAATAACTTGTGTTTTTATAGGAAATAAGAAATCCAAATTTAGACTTGACTTTTCTGATTCTTGATAAGCTCTAAGTTTAATATGCTCGGGAATCTTAAATGATCCATAGTTGTTAGCATTGATTTTTTGTTTTTCTAAAAACTCGTTTTCGCCGGCCCCTTTTTTTGTTTCAGTCGGTTCGCCGTCGACAAATCCTGTTAGTTCTTCATATGCTTGTTTGTTTAAAGCATAATGTTTCTTGAATTCATCCTTCTTCATATAATAGATATCGGTGACGGTAACATCGATGGGAGTTTCCGTTTTGTTTGCCTTTAGAATATACAGAATTCCCTCATCGAGTTTCTTTTTTTGTTCTGTTGTTAAATCTTGAATACACACGGTGCTGGCCAAATCGTCGATAATTTTGTCTGTTTTGTTTGCCAAATATTCATCGTCCGTTTTGATTGAAGCGTGTGTGCAACTCAACGTAACACAATCTATTTCATTTAGAAGCGTTCGTCGGACACAATTTGCGAATCCAGAATGTGTGTTTTCGATCGTAAAACGCACTTCTTCTTGGGAAATATTTGGCAAAAGCGACATAGGATCGGGATGAAGTTTATGTTTTTTAATCAAATCTGCAAATTTTTCCAGCTTTTTTCTGTCAAGATTCCTTACACCAATTTTGATATCCTTAACATGAAACTTTTTGTTTTTGGATTCTGTTGATTTTTCGGCTTTTGACATTTCAAATAAAATCTTGTCTATGTATTATATAAGACTGTAAGATTTGTGCTTCTTTATAATAAATACCCAAGTCACAAGTTTAAATAAGTTCTAAAATTCATTTTTTAGAATTTCATTCCTCAATGGCCAATTTAACTCCCGCAAAATTGATATTGCTCGAATCAGAAGAGAAAAAGAACAAAATTATCCTGAAATATATCAACAAAAGAATTGATCCCATTGTTAGAAAAGGTCACATTTATTTTAGTGAAATCACGACCGTGAGTGCAGCAAACAAATGCCACTGCAGTCCCAACTGTCATGCCCAAAAGTTTCCGCATTTTGTCATTCCTCCAAACAAGAAATTTTTCGGCGATGTCAAACAAATGATTTCGTTTTTGGATGGTTTAATTGAAGCTGTTCCAACAAAAAAAGAAATTATTGACCCAGAAAAACAAGCTCAAGACTATATTCGCGATGCGATATTTGACGGAGTTACCAGACAGGGAAAAGAACTAGTAGTAAAACAGGATCAAGATGAATCTTTCGGCGAAGGAATGGACGCCAATGTGATTATGCAAAAAGTAGCCGAGCAACAACAAAGTCGCGAAAGCAAAACACAAAATAATTCACTAACTCTAAAATATACGCCAAAAATAAACGAAAATGCACCCGAATCTAAAATTCAACCATTGACGAGAGGCGCCGAGCGCGATGACGATGATTATGAAAAATTCCCGGAAATAAAATCGGATACAAGACACAACAATACAGGATATGACGATGATGGTGTTATGGCGGCACTGAAAAGCTCGATTCGACAATCCCCTGGCAATGACGTTGATAACAATATGGTCTTAAGTATGTTCGAAAAATTAAACGGTAGTGATGGGTTTTAATGAAACCTTGTGCGGGTTTTAATGAAACCTTGTGTAGGTTTTAATGAAACCTTGTGTAGGTTTTAATATTACCGTTCTTCGGGAGTTTTATAAGGCATTCCTAACGCGTCATAATAATCTTTTTCAGAAGTAAATTTTTCATCAATACGTTTTTCACCCTTGAAAAGTCCATTTTGATTTAATAAAAGACCCATACGCTTAGCTTTACCACGCATAGCAACGTTGTTTTCTTTTGAACCCGTGGAATATAACAAATAAGGCAATTTGTTGGATTTTACTGTTCTAAAAATATCTACCTTCATTTTATTATCTTTCTTTTTTGTCAATCGACTAAAATCGGCAATTAGGCTTATTTTATCAGGTCCCTCTGCATAAATCAAGAATCTATCTGAAAGTTTGGCAAAACATTTAAGTAGATCATCGAAATCTGTTTTTTGTTCCTTTGATTCTATTGAGGAAGCCTTAGATGTTGAACTGGTAAGCATCAAATCGATATCGGAAGAAAATGGTTTTTTACGCCTAAAAGAACCCACAAACATTAAATCTCCCGGGAAGCATTTCATAAGGGCTGATTCGACTAATTTAATATCTTCGTGCGGAATTGTCGCGAGTGGTTTCATTTCCATAAAGGCTTTAATTTCTGCTGTTAATAAATGCTGAAATTTCTTTTCTAGAAGATCGTCGAGTTTGCGAATACCAGCCTTATAAAATTCTTCCGCTCGTTTCATTCCTATACCCGAATGAGACGCAAGTTGTTCTATGATTTTTTTGGCCGAATCTTTTTTCGAAGCATCTTTTTGTGTTCCGCTAGACGAAACTTTTCCCAATTTTATTGTTTCCAATATTTTGTTTTTCATATATTCCGTTAATTTTAGTGTGGAAAGTCCTGCTTCTGTTATTTGCTTCTCACCGAAAGTCTTTGCAATTAAGTCCGATGCATTCTTATAACTTAGTGATCGATATCTTGCGGATGGCTCCAGATCGACCGCCAACTTTTCGGCGTGCTTCTCGAACAAGTCTGCCAATTCAAAACCCTTCATGTTTTATATCTAAATTTAAATTTTTCGCCCGAATTTCAATTAAATTTCTCGAATTTTTGCCACCTAAGTGGAGCAAGTTAACTATTGTCGAGGGCAATTTTTGTCAAATTCCACAAAAAAAATCAAATGTAAATTTTAGATCTTAATTTTTAGATCTTAATTTTTGGTTTTTTTGCAGTCGTCTTTTTTGTGACTTTTTTCACAACCGGTTCTGCATTGTCATCTTCGAGTGTTTCGCCCGAGACATATTCGATACCCTTTTCGGCAAACCAATTGGATGTGAGACCTTCTTTTATAACTTTTTCTAGATCGTCTAACTCTTTCAACCATACATTGGCGCCAATAAATATGTTGTCTTTTGCCTCAATAAAAGCAAGTCGTTCCTCAATTTCCTTGATTTTTTTGACTCGATTATCAAAATCGGTTTGTGTCATCTCTCGCATTTTTAGATCCATAATGTAGTCGTAAGAATTTTCTGTATCTTGATAAATACGTTGGAAAAGCTCTTCGGTAGAGATGTGCTTCGGCTCGAACACGAAATTTTTATTTACTTTCGAGTATTTGTTCACTTCAAGTAGTTTATAAAATTCTTCCAGAGTAGTTTTTCCTGTAATGTGATATTTTTCGCGTTCTCCGCAAAATCGTTGTATGTTTTTATAAATTAATAGTTTTGCTTTCAAAATGATGAGTTCGCGTTCTAAACGTTTGGCATACATCGTCTTTCGATAATGAAACCAATAATCAAAAGCATCTTCGTAGGTTTTGAACTCCATCAAAACACCATGCTCATTGACGAAATTTAACTTATGATTGATTCCCTTTTTGAGCTTGAAATACTCCACGAATGGGTCCTTGCCGGCGAATTTATATTGGCCGCCCTTTGTTTTTTGTTCGCAAATGGCTTTTTCTGCTCCTGGCTTTAATTGTATTTCGATATTAATTTGATCATTCGTTGACTGATCAATGACTGATTCAACCCAAGGATCATTAATAATTCCCATAGAACTTTCGGATTTGCGTTGTTTTTCTGACCCATTCACATAATCATCACTGCAAATACCAATTGGCAATTCAGTAATACGTAATATATTTGTATCTGCATCAAATTCATATGTGCCGACATAATACTCTTTTACTTCATTTAGAGGCGGTAAGACAAAGCCAGGTTCTCCTATACGAGCGTAAGGTGAGTCTAATTTACCTTTGAAGTCTTTCAGCCAATAGCGCAAAGGCCTACAATGAGTAATTTCTCCGCGGATCATCGCGCGAGTATTGGCGAATATGTCATCTATGTGTCTCGCGTGCACTATCATATTCCATCCAGTGCCGGGAATTTCGAAAGATTCAACTAGGGCAAATGGAATAATGGGACAATATGATACTGGCTCCTGCATTTTGCCTTCACTAAAAGTATAATCGAGGACGTAAAGATCGGCATCGGGGAATAGTTTTTGATTTAATTTATAATTGTTTGCCGCCGAAATGTATCGTGCTTGACCAACATCGCGATATTTTTTGCGTCTGCTGCCGAAATTACCCCACTGTTTTAGCAACGGTAAACTTCTGGCCATTGGTCCACTTTGCGCCAAACGAGAAATAGAATCACAAAGAGACGCATCACCATGGGCATAAGCAGTTTCTTTAATAACATCTGCCGCAATTTTATTGATTTTATCATACTCACCTCCACGTTTCAGCACAACATGCATGATTTTACCCCACGAGTCAATTAACCCGTCAGTAATGCGTTTGATGCGTCGTGTAATCGTATCTCGTTGGAATTCTCTCACGTCGATATTAAAATGTTGTGTAAACGTTGCACTCTTTGCTACTTTGGGCCGTGGTGGTGGAGGCAAACGTAGCATAATTTTGCGTGGTTTTGTTTTCATACCATAGTAAATCTGCATATACTTTATGGTTTTCTCATCCATACGATATGTGCAAATCTTATTGTCAATATTGCTAAACATCGCTTTGATTTCACCATTTGAGTCTTCATGAGTGGCTAAACCTTTGTAATATTTAGGCTTTATTGTCTTCTGAACATTTTCTGGTAACGATTTGAACCAATTGTCGAAGTGATTTTCCGAATAAAATTCGATCGTTTTCTTACCCATACGGGCACGAATTAAAGGTGTGTTGATGCGCCGGATGAAATTTCTCTTTGCCAGCGCAGGCCAATAAGTGATAATAAAAGTGGCAATTAGGCCAAAAATATTGAAGCCGTCTAAATCCTGATCAAGAACACCAACAATAAAACCATATCTAAGTGTCTTGTAGTCATCTTCTGACTCATATGTTTTCGCGAATTTTAAACCTAAAACTTCCATCAGAGCATTAATACGCGCGTTTTTCTTAAGGAATTCTTTCGGAATAGGCCGCACATTTGGATTATTTACAAGATCAATTGCAAATTTTGATCCTTTTTCTTCACCCCAAATGTCATCGCCGACTTCATCAACTGCTGAAGTTATCAGATTTGCGTCTGGTTCTTGCTCTGAATATTTTGTTTCTGCCTTTTTAATTTCCAAATCGTGATTATTTTCAGTTGGGCCGACGTCATCGGCACTATCGTCAATACTGCCGTCAATACTCAATGCATCTTGTTTTTCTTCGATGATCATTTGACCTGCGTCGTCGAGTTTCAGTTTTATTGCTTTTTTTGCTGGCGGTTGTATTCCGTTTTTGAGACCATTAGTAATAACACCACCAGATTCAAATATTCCAAACCAATCTAAATTAAAATTTGGAGAGGTAGGAATTTTGCATAGTAAACCATTAAGAACTGTTCCTTGCGCAGAACTACCTTCGACGATGATCAAACCACATTGTTGAGCATATTTTTTTGACGCACAGTGCTTTGCTTCAACATACTTCGAAACATTAACTTTCTTTTTTGTTCTTTGCGAGTCGTCTCCGATCATTCGTTTCATAAATTCATCTTGAATAAATTCGGAAACCGAATGCCAAAATGATGACCAGTTTGATTTAGACATGTCATAATCAGCAAAAGTTTCAATAGAATTTGCTACTGATTCTTTTACTTGCCCATGGAATTCGGGATTTACGATTGAACCTTTCACAAAGATAGAAATGTTATTTAAAAGAATGTTTTTGTTGAACTTTTGTTTCGTTTGCTTTAAAAGTTGTTCAATTTGTGTCTTTACATTCGACACAATTTTATTTTGTATATGTTGGATATGTGTTCCGCCTTTGGATACGAATATGCCATTTATTAATGAAACAGTGAACTCTTTACCATTTGAAATACCGAGACCAACTTGCCACGGATATTTAGGGAATTTTTCGCTTTCGAATTTATACATCGTGATGCCATTTGTAGGAAACATACCACAAAATTGTTCGAAATCTTTGAGAGGAATTGTTACATCATTAAATCGAACTGCTGCTGTAGTAAATGCGGCTGCTTGCCATGCCCGTGCTTCAACCAATTGATAAAGCGTATCATAGAACTTTTTGATATCTATCTTCAAAAATTCATAATCAGGCAAAAATTTAATGCTCGTATATGGCTTTGCTTTTGATTCTTCAATATGGGGTTCTTCGATTATGTCCATACCATTACGATAGCTTTGACGATAAAGTTTTTTACTTTCAGCATCGACGGTTTCGACAGTGAACACTTTTGAATAAATAACTGTAAGTTTTGCACCAATTCCGTTTTGTCCGCCGACAACACTTTCTTCATTTTGGAAGTTCGAGCCGGCTAAAAATTGTGTGAAAATCATTTGAGGCGTCCACATTTCTTCGCCTTTTTCTGTCTTAGTTTTTTTAATTTCTATTCCGGGACCGTCGTTCCATATAGTAATTTCGCCATCTTCAGTCAGACTAATATTGATGACTTTCACTGAACGCGGATAAAACACAGCATGATCAATCGCATTGACGATAATTTCGTCGATGATTTTTAATAAAGCAGGCGGATAGAAAAGCTCTTTTGGTTCAAAAATCAAACAATCTTCGGAGTCTTTAGACAACACATAAGTTTCCAATGTCTGCATTTCTTTGCTTCCCGCCCACATCGATCGCATTTTAACGTGATCTTTCTGACTGACTTGTATAATAACACGCTTTTTTTGCGTCTCTTTCGTTGTATCCTCTGGTTTCTCAATTGACTCCATTTTCTCTATTTTTTTCGCGGCTTTTGGCTTGGCACTGGCTTTTGGTTTTGCACTGGCTTTTGGTTTTGCACTGGCTTTTGGCTTGGCTGTGGCCTTGGTTTCGTCGTTCGGTGTATCGTCCGTGACGGCCATCTTAATAGCCTTTGCTGCACGTTTCACCATTATGGTAATTTTTCAATATGAATTATCTTTAGATGGATTTCAACAATTAAAAAAATTCAAATTTAGAATCGGAACAAAGCTCAATTACAAACTTTTCATGATTTGTTCTTGCTTTTGCTTGATAGTTTTGATGATTTCTTGTATATTTATATCTGCGCCAGGATCGTCTCTTTCTGATTCATTGCCTTTATTATATCCTGCACGTTGTTTGCGATAGCGTTTTACAGCAAAATAGATAAGAATAATGACTAAAATTATCAACAAAACGTTTAATAATTTGTCTTTGGATATGGAAGTATCAACAGAAGATGGTTTGGCCGGAGTGCTTTCATTCGAAATTTCCGGTTTTGTTTCTGATTTTACCGCGATATCTGGCGTTTCTGGAGGCCCTTGTGTAGTTGGCGTTTCTACTTCGACAGACGTCATTTTTAATCTTAATGCTGAGTTATATTATATAACTAAATTAAGTTTAGTTAAAGATTTAAAGATTCAGTTCTGAAAGACAAAAAAAGAATATAATTTTAATTTCTTTTTATAACGTTTTTCAAATGTTGAATGGCATTTGTGAGTTTGAAACACATGTTTGACATGTTTATTGCATCTTAATGTTAGCAGCACCATGGAGAGCACCAACGAGGGGGTCCATGCCACTACGGTAAGGATTGTATCCAGATCGCGAAGACAAGCTTTCACCACTATTTTGCTTGACGAAGTCAGCTTGCGACATTTCAACGTATTCCTCATTACCCAATTCAGCCATACGCTCATAATTGTCTACCGGGTTGCTAACAACAGGCAGTTCGTTACCACCAATAGACATACCCGCACGGTTGGTTGCTGTGTCTTGTGTAAATCTCAATGCATGTCCCTCACCATCAGACAAAGTATATCCAGCACGATATTGAGGAGCCGGCAGACGGTAATAGACAATCATCAAAATTAGAACACAGATGAGCAAAATGGCAACGAGCAGATTGCCGATGTTATTTTTGCCAACTTCGTTAAGATTCGACATCTAAAGTTCAGAAAAGATAGAACGTTTACCTTTCACGACAACGATTATATATAATAAGATAAAAAAAATAAAAAATAATTACTAATATGAATTACAATTATTTCATTGTTGAATTTTGTTTATATAACCTAACTAGGCACAACTAAAGTGATATTTCTATCCATCAACAATTTAACTGTTGATGGGTCACTCATAATCTCGAAACCCTACGGCTTTGGCACGTTGAGGGACTTCATCTATAGACAGATCTTGATATTCGCAAGTCATCATGCGGCCTTCATACTTGGTCTTGAACTCCTTTTCGCATTCCGCAAAAAGTTTGTAACGCTCCTCGTAGTCAATATTTTTTGGAGTTGCGTTGAATTGTTTGCCGTTCGAAGTTTCACAAATCCAAATTATCGCTTTTTGATCTTTACCTTTTGTGCCAGAAGTATAGCCGACGACTTTATACTCATCTGTAAAAGTGGGTTTTAATTTTACTAAATTTTTGCTACGCAGACGTTGGCCAGTCGAATTTTCATCTGCGAGATAGAGGCCGCATGAATTACGTAACATGGCGCCTTCATACCCCTGTTTTTTCCATTTTGTATACCATTCGGAAGCTTGATTTTCATTTTCTACCATAACAGTTGGCACTTTTTGAATGGTGCCGTCTTTGTTGAGCGGATCTTTTTCTAATTCTTTAAAGACTTCCAAAAGCTGTGTATGTCTGGTTGCAAAGTCCGCCGTGACGTTACCTTTGGGAAGTTCTTGGCATTTATCTCCCCTACCTACTTTACGACCAACTTCAGTTGGATAAAAACAATCAAATATATGGAATTGTTGAAAATTATCATACTGTTCGCTATTTATTTCCGTTCTTACTGCTCCTGTTATCGTTTGTAATTTTGCGCCATGCCGATAAATTTCTCCGTCGAAGTAAATACTACCAGCATCTTCGTCATAAAATCCTTTTAGATAAGGTAATAAAATTTTCTTTATACGGGGGACTAGGATATCATTTTTGGCCCTAGAATATGCCACAACGTCTTCCAATGTTCCGTTTTGATTTTTAATATAAATGACACAACGAACACCATCGAGTTTAGGTTGTGCAAACATGGGAAATTGAAAACAATCTCGAGATTCTTCATATTTTGTGGCAAGCATCGGGAAATAAGAAACATTAATATCGGCAGGAGATTTTGCGACTTTCGCATTGTTTTTTGTCGCGAGTTTTATTTTTTTCTCTTCTTTGGCTCGATTTTCTAATGATTCTTTATTTTCTGTAAATCCTTTGTCTTTATATTTGTTCCATAAAGATCGTGCCTTTATCAATGCTGCTTGGAATACATTACGTTCGTTTGCCTTACCTTCATTTGTTACTTTATCGATGTATGTAGGCGAATGTCTTGTAATTTTGCCACCATGTATTCCGCCTTCCGCCCAAATTTGAGCAACACAAATGATCGGAATATTCTCCACATAATACTTTTTATTTAGTGGCAGATGTGCTTCTGTTAGAACATTCCAGTCAATCGCATGAAATCCTTTAGACTCTTTGATAAGTCGGACAATAATTTGCCATTGTCTCAGTCTTCCACTTTGATCGATTTGCCATAAAATAGGAAACTCATGACGTTGCGTTCCTTCGTTATATTTCCCGGGGAACTTTTCAAAGTCAGAATAGTCTCGTTTTTTTGTCGTCATAAATAATATGTCTTAAAACTTCTTATGAAAGAAAATATAAAAGGAACAGAAAACCCGATGAATACTTTAAATGTTATACTTGGGGATGTTTATAATAATAATCCTTCTTTAAAATCATTTTTGAGAGTTTTACAATTCTTCACGAAATCAGCAAATAAATTGGGCCTGGCATGGCGTGACGGGCAGACATGGATATTGCCATTAGAAAAACGCAAATTAAGACTGAAACCAGATGCTGAAGATTTGGCTGAATATATGCGCATATCTAAAGTAGAAACATACGTCGAAGAATTCGATCAAGCGATCATTTTCTCCGATAAACCGCTAACATGTTTACAAGATTGTCGCCAAATGATCAATATGTTTATTAAGCTCCTTATTAATATGTCTCTTGCTGAGAGTTTGATGGCACAACAAGAGCAAATGATTTATCGAATTACACGATATGTTAAAGCACCCCTAATCGAACTTTTCGATAAGTTGGATGAAACAGCACAACCGATATATCAAATGCCGCAAAGTAGTATTTTAATCGGTCTGGGACAAGATCAAAATCGGACACGCACTGATTCTGCGATTAAAAATGAACAAAAGTTAAAAGTAGAGCAGAAAATTAAACGTAATGTCGAGGCAACATTGGACATCGCTGACAATCTCGCTGATATCATAGATATGGCAAAAATTGACTTAGGAAAGGCAAAATTAGTAGAAGTGGAAATTCAAATGGAAGAGTTAATACATGAAGTAATTAGCATAATAAAAGACAAGCATACAAAGGCTTCAATAATCCCCAATATAGATACGACGGTTCCTTCTTGTCTTATCGGCGATGAAAAAAGAATAAAACAAATACTTTTGAGTATTTGGACCAACTGTATTGCCAATTTAGAAGCAGACACACGACCCAACATAAACAAAAAAAGAGGAGGTTTGTGTGTTGAAGTTAGTGCAATTTTGATTGATCCGAAAGCGGAAGGCATAGTATCTGGTTCTGTTGATTCGCAATACTACTTAATTTCGTTCGAAATAAATGATTTTCGCTCAAAGGAAATGTTAAAATCTTCGTTTTCGCAAAACCTCAATCTCAACTTGAGTGCAAAATTGATAGACTTAATGGGAGGAAATTTAATTTTCCGAGAATATTCGGGCGGCACGAGTATTATCATAGAGCTAATACTTTGCGTTGATAAACTATATGATGTGCGCTACAACACGTTGCGAATTGCTCAACATAAACAAGTTTTACTTATTGCTGATGACTGCGATCCTGAAAAAATAGTGGCCATAAAAGAAGTTTTGCAAGATCACAAAATAAAATATACTTATGCTTCTACTACTTTAGAAGCGAATATTTTATACTCTGACATAATTTTCGATCTTTATATCGCTAAATTTTGGAACAGTAATGTGGCTAAACATTTGCCTATTGACCAATATCGCGACAAAGTCCAAGTTTTGGACATGCTCAAATATTAGACATGCTCAAATATTAGACATGCTCAAATATTAGACATGCTCAAATTCAAATTGAAAATTGCTTTTCATTTTAATCTTGGAGGTCTTTTAATCGTCCGAGAGTCCAGTTTTTGCTTTTGGAACCCGGTGAAAAAACCGCTTTTTGGCCATAATCTAAATCGCCGAAAACGTCGGCGACGCGTCTTGTTCTCATACTAGTATCACTGGGAGGATAATCGTCGACATGGCTTATCGGTTCATGTTCTGTGGGTTCCTGATGAGTTTCGACGACTTGTGGTTCACTCTTTGGTAGATTTTTGTCGATTTTTATCTCTTGTAGTTCGACTGGTGGTTGTGCAGATAGTTTTTGTAAGTCAATTTTGGCATGATCCGAACCGAATGATTTATTTGGTTTGTGTGTTTTTTCTGTGTTATGATAAAGTTCGGCAAGTTGGTTAATTGTATCATTGAACGGAATGTTCATTTTTTTACATACTTCTATAAATTTATCATAGATAGAGTTGCTGATTTCGGGATCGTTATTTTCTAAAACATTTAGTTCTCTATACAAACACAACACAAATTCTTCTTCATCTGTTTGATCGTAACTATGTTTTGTAATGCCTCTTTCTATCTTTTGGAATAGCAAATCATACTTCACTAACTGTTTTTTGCATAATTCTTTAATATAGTCATAATTAAGATACGATTTTAGTTTGAGCAAAACGATGGTGCAAACGGAAAATACAGACGAAATTAGCTGAAGTTGCGAGTCAGGAAATGCATAATCAATACCCGAAACTGCTCCAGTCAATAAAGAAAGTAAATATAGACCTACGCTAATCCATTTGTCTTTCGTCTTCATCGAATTGCATAATTCTTCCAAAAGAAATTTCTTTTTGAGAATTTGTTTTTTAATGTTTGTTATTGCATAATAGTAAGACATAATGCCTAAAAATTCACGTCGGGATATATTACATATTTCAAACAAAAAAATAGTTTTAGTTGATAATAGTGTTTAGTCATCTCCATAATCACTTGGCAAATCCTCATCCTGATCTTCTGCCTCATCATCTTCTTGTTCTTCGTCTTCGCCATCTTCGTCGTCTTCGTCGTCTTCGCCATCTTCGTCGTCTTCGTCGTCGGAACTGCGTTTAGCACGCACGACTTTTTTGATTGGTTTTTTAACTTCTTCCGTATTGGAATCTTCTGGCTCTAAATTATTGTTCGCTTCATTTTCCAATTCATTTTCCAATTCATTTTCCAATTCATTTTCCAATTCATCTTCTAATTCCTCATCTGATTCTCCAGAGTTTTTAGTTTTTTTACGAGCAGCCTTTTTCGGTTTATCTTCTGTATCGTCAAGTCCTTCGGCTCCAGGACTAGCAGCATCAGGACCCATTTTAATCTTTTGGCCATTGGCCCATTTTTCTTCACTTTCGGCCTCATACTTCAGTTCTTCTTCTGATAATTCGCGAACATTATGCGATACAAATAGATTATCCAGTTCATTAGTAAACTGAAGATACCAGATAGTTAATGCGGACTTTCGTGAAATTCTAGCTGCGCGACCAGCAGCTTGTCCTTCAATATTAATGTCATTAATTGTATGCGTGAAAACCAAATCTGTTGCAGCTTGCAAATTCATACCACTGCAGTTTTTCATTGAATTGATAATTAAGGCACATGTGCCATTGTAGTTGGTAAACTCTGTCACAGTTTTCGTTAATTCTGTCGAAGTTCCCATGAGTCGCCAGTGCTTAATTTTTTCCGTTTTCATCGTTTCCATAACCTTTGCCAATGTTTCCTCAAAGTTAGCAAAAATCAGCACTTTCTTAACGGGGCTGTCTTTCATATATGCCGTTCCCTTTACCATCGTTGGAATAACCATATCAACCCGCATTGAACCGTCGACTGGTTCGCCTCTGATAATTTTAACCAATACTTCATACTTAGTTCCTTCGAAAATTGCACGCCGTTTTTGTGATGTTTTTTCTTGTTCTTTTTGTTTTTGCTCTAAGGCCGCTTTTTTCTCTTCTATCTCGTCCTGATCTTCGATATCTACATTTGCGATACGGTCGAGATTTTCAATATCGATGACTAAAAAGTCTAATAGAGTAACACCGCGACGACAAGTTGCACATGTTCCGTTCTGTAATTTACCATGTGACAGCAGATTATTGGCACGAATACCACAAACTTTACAATAAATAGCACCACAGTTTTTCTCCAACATTACTGATTTCTTTTCATGAAAAGGATCCATACAAATTTCACAAGTTCCATTACGAATAGTTTCTTTGATTTTTTCTATTATTGCACCAGTTTTAGCACAAATACTTTTGTATACATCCGCAGCCTCTTTAAGAAATCTATCGAATCCTGGATATAAAAATTTGACCGGCAGGCATTTGCTGAGATCTGTCATTGTATAAGTTTTAGGATCATTCGGACCCAGAAACTTATAATCAGTCAAATTCTCTTTGTTTTCTTCCAAAAATGCGATATACTCAAGAACTGCACACGCATGCAAGTATTGTTTTTTGTTATTTTTCAGCAGATTGTCAAACACATCAGCAACAAAGTTGGTTTGGATATTAGCAATTCTTGCGGCCTCTTCAATAGCATCTCCATTAAGTGCCTCAACAATTCTCGCTACTTTTTCATCTTCAAACTGTGCGATCATATTGATAACGTTATTTTGTGGATTCTTGATTTTAACAATCATAAACTTTGGATGTGGAATTTCAATGACACTGTTGCGAAATTTGGGCGAACAACGAATATTAAAAACTTCGAATAGTAGTTTGTTGTTCATAATCTGGGAACATCCATACGTCCCCATTCTTATGTTTTGAATAATACTAAGATCGGTATCGTAGTCCTTTCGATAAGGCGGAATCTTTCGTGTTGTCGAAGATACATACCAAGAGAAAACGGCCTGAACTGTTGGGGCATCGCGTTTAAGCCCAATAGTATCAAAATCATCAATAATTAATCTGGCCCACATATAATTTGTCATTCTTGCAATATTGTTATAAATAGAACGAGGCGTTTTTTGCAAATTGTCTTCGAAATCAAAATCAATATCAGTCGAAATATCGCCGTTTTTGACCAAAACAATGTCATATTCATTAATCGAACCATTAGACATGCTTCGCAATAATTTTTCCAAGTCATAAACATTTCCAACAAGGAAAACGTTTTTTATGTCTGTGAATATTTTGATTTGATTTAACCATTGCATTAAAACACTCCTACCAACAAAAATGATCGTAGGTTTGAGTAAATTCGTTTTGATACGGCATTTTACATACCCTTCAATAGGATTATTTATATACGGAACCTGCATAATATTCGCTACCAAACGCGGAATTTTGGACATTATAATAAGTGCGAGCAATTCAATTGTTTTGCCGGAACCAGGAATGTCTGAAAGAACTGCCGCAGAACAATTAAAACGATATTCTCCTTTTGGAATTTTATTGTTGCCGGGATGGCTAATTGTAATACAACGTGCTTGTTCTAACGAATACATCGCATGACAGACCGCTTTTTGATGGCGATAAAGAGAATTCTTTAATGTTGGAATAGAATCGATTTGTGCATATTTTTCGTCTATTTCACATATCGGACCAATCAAAGTCTTTTCGTAACTAGATTTTTTATATTTCCATGTATTTCGTTTGCGAATAACATTTGGCACATATCTGTCAAGAGTTGCCAATAATGCGTCTTTAAGACCTTCCATGAAAGTTGTCCCTTCTATGACATATTTGTTTGGAATCGCGAAGTTTGGAATATCTTTAAAAATCGATACTTCTTTTTCTGGCACTTTAGTAAAATGCTCGATAACTTCCTCAATTTCATTTATATTCATGTTTGAAACTAGCTTGGTCAATTTAGTCATTTTATCATTTAAATTTGTCAATGCATAAGCCGGTTCTTCCTTTTTCGCTTTTCTGCCGCGCGGTTTTCCTTTGGCACTTACAGCTTCTGTATGATTGCCATTTGCTTGATTGCCATTTGCTTGATCGCCATTTGCTTGATTGCCGTTTGCTTGATTGCCATTTGCGGCGTTGCTGTCGGCAACGTCCCAGACAGTTGTCACATCTGCTTTAGAAGCTGCTACTTTTGCTTTTGCGCGCCGTGCAAGCATTATGCGATTACTCTGAAACGATATTTTATTTTCAAATTTTAATATTTCTCGTAAGGTATAAAGATATCCATATTCGCCAATAACTAATAATTTCGATTTTATAAACGGTCATAAATGGCAACAACAGAAGAAAAAACAGAGCCTTTGGCCGCTCCATCAGCAGAAGTAAAAGAATCTGCCGAACAAACTCCAAATTTAGATGAAGAAAAAACAAAAACTGAGTCACAACCAACCGAAGACAAAAAAAATGCAGAACAAACGGCGACAGATCATCCGGAGGAAAAACCACGAGAAAAAACAGAAGAGGAAAAGAAACAAGAATTTTTGGAACGACAAACTGCGATCATTGTGGATTCTATTCGAGAGTTCGTTGGCGGCAAACGCATCACTTCGACAGAGGTAATTAGAGTAATTGCACACGGTATGAGTGTCGCCGCTAAATTGAAAATAGACAATAAAAACAAAAAAATAGTGGTCATTGCTGGTGTTAAAGCATATATCAATGGAACTGATTGGGCTGAAGACGATAAAATTGTGCTATGTGAATTTGTTGATTTAACTATTAGTTCTTATATTGATACTGTTGCTGATGTTCATAAGGGCAAAATTGATTTAACTCAACCACCATCCAACGAAATGCAATCAAAATCTATTAGTAGTTCTAAAAATTCCAGTTGTTGTGTTGTTATGTAAAGTCGACATTTTCGACGTATTTTTTACCGGGTTGAACTTCAACTGCATTTAAGGCATATGTTGCCATTTTATCAACATAATCATTATGGTTATAACAGAATCCTTCATAAGTGTCTGCCGGTTTATTTTTCCATCCGAGTTTATCATGTGCTGGAACCCAGCGAAGTATAACTTTGTGTGTTTTGTTAAGTGTTTTGAATGTTTTCCATAAAGGAATAGTTAAATCGGGATTTTCTTTTTCGTTAAAATCCATATTCTTTTTTTCCCAATTTGGCATGTAAGAATTGAACATTTTCACCCAAAACTCGGAATCTGAGTTAATATATGCAGTTTGCCATTTTGTCGGATTTGCTTGTAGGTGTTCAAATGCGGCAGAAATTGCCAGACCTTCTGCGACAATGTTTGTTGCTCTTCTGTTGATACGCTCATAAATCACTTGATCATCGAACCCGCCGAAACGGATCAAAGCTGCGTATGAACCTCGTGCTTGGACTTGGCCGTTCCCGACACAGGCACCATCGGTGAAAATAATACAATCTTTCTTATGCTTACCATCAACAATTTCCATCATAATTACTTTGTGGTCTTTTTCTTGTTCAGTCGCTTCTTTGGTTTCTGTGACTTCTATGGATGCCCAATTGATGGGGGTTCGTCCCAGACGCTCTAAAATATTATTTGCTTCTGTAAAATGAGGGCATTCGCTAAAATCTTGGGATGTATTTAATGGACTCGGATGTCCCCACATAAGAACGAAACTTTTCTTTCCTATGACAGTTTTGAGTTGTTGTGCATTGGCACCCCATAACAAAAAGACAATAGGTTTCTCTGAAATAGTTCTGACCAAATCTTCCGTATATGAGTTCCATAAAGTCTGATGTGCTTTTGGCTTGCCTTCATGTGTTGTCAAAGCTCTATTTATCATCAAAACTCCTTGCGAAGCCCAAGAAGTTAAATCGCCGTGCATTGGGACAGCTTTGATAATTTTCTTTTTTACCAAACATTTGTAAATATTCTTTAAACTTTCTGGTATGCCCATCTTACAACTAAATGCAAGACCATGCGCGTGACCTTTTGTCGGATATGGATCTTGACCGATAATAACTACAGAAATGTCCTTGAGCTGAGTTAATCGAGCGAATTCAAAAATCTGTGGGAATTTAGGCACTATTATGGATTCTTCTTGCACAAGCACATCAAGAATTTTATCAAGTTTTGGATTCACCAAAAGCGATTGCCATTGACTACTTACACCTTCGACTAAAATTTTTAAGGCTTGTGCCTTTGTAAGCTGCTGAACTCGCAGAGACTGAACAACGGAACTCATTATATAAAAAAATAAATTTCATATTTTAAACTAAATTTGGAACAAAGCT
>JACCDY010193823.1_pt1 | contig 37105 bp, 51 predicted proteins | sample 7446391 | NCBI WGS metagenome assembly JACCDY01 (sample SAMN15323451, study PRJNA562643) | freshwater metagenome | isolation source: river surface water | place: USA:Blue River Watershed | collected 2017-08-18 | reverse complement strand
TTAGATGAAATTCTTGAAGATATTGAATATACACCCAGTACATTTTGATTATGACTTACGATACAGTTTTTATTTCTGATGTTCATTTAGGAACACCTAGATGTAATACTGAAAAGTTTTTAAAGTTTCTGAAAGAACTCAAAACTAAAAAACTAGTAATGGTAGGTGATATTATTGACATCTACTGTATGGAAAAATATAATACTCGTTGGAAAAAAGAACATACTGAATGTGTTCATCAACTTTTAAATCTTGCAAAGAAAGGAACAGAAATCGTTTATATTCTTGGAAATCACGAAGGTCAAATTCGTCGCTATTGTGATTTTGAGCATAAGAATTTTAAAATGGTAGATGAGTATGTTCATAAAGATTCTCAGGGTAATAAGTTTCTTTGTGTTCATGGGGACAAGCATTCGGAGTATTCTTCTGGGTCTTGGAAGCAATTAATCTTTAATAAGGGATATGAGTTGATTACACCTTTAAGTTTATTTTTGGAAAGATTTTTTAATTTTTCTTTAGTTTATGCTTTAAAAAATAGTGTAAGAGGAAAAAATTATATTAATCAATATGAGATGGATATTGCATCATTTTGTGCCCAAAGAGATAAAAAGTATTCTGGTGTGATTTGTGGGCATATACATTCGGCAAATATCCGCAACTTTGGTAAAATCACTTATATGTGTTGCGGAGACTTTGTGGATACTTGCTCTGCGATTGTGGAAAAAAACGGAATTTATGCCCTTGAAAAATATTAATATTTTTAATTCATAACAAAATCTAACATCTTAAGGAGAACTTATTATAATTACAGATGAGTTCTTGCTTTTATATGAAGATCTTTTTAGATACCGCAGATGTTTCGATGATTAGTCCCGCATATGAGACTGGACTATTGGATGGAGTAACTACGAATCCTACTTTAATTCTTAAAAGTGGAAGACAACTCCAGGAAGTTATTGAAGAAATATCAAAGTCTTTTTCAAAACTAGGAAGTATTTCTGCAGAAGTTGTTGCTGATACCGCAGAAGAAATGCTTTCTCAGGCAAAAAAATATTACACGATTGCCCCAGCAGTTACAATTAAAGTTCCCTGCACTGTAGAAGGACTGAAAGTCTGTAAGTTCTTGACTGATAAAGGAATTCAAGTTAATGTAACTCTTGTGTTTTCAGTTGCTCAGGCAATTCTTGCATCAAAGGCAGGAGCAACATTCATCTCCCCATTCGTTGGACGTTGGATGGATAATTCAATTGATGGTATTGAACTTATCAAGAATATCCGTAAGGCATTTGATTATTCTGGAACATCTACACAGATTCTTGCTGCCTCTCTTCGTGACGTAAGGCAGGTAGAACAGTCTGCTCTTTCTGGTGCAGATGTTGTTACGATTCCTCCTACAGTATTCTGGGGAATGTATAAGAATATTATGACTGAGAAGGGTCTTGACTTGTTTCAAAAAGATTGGGAAGAAGTTCTTAGTAATAAAGAATGAAAGCAGAACATCAGTGTTGGAACTTCGTAATGTCTTCTTTTGCAAGAATATATGGAGTTAAAAGAACTATTAGTGAACAAAAATTTCATGAAATAGCACTTCAGTGGTGTGATGATCATAATTATGTGTGTAATGTTCACTTAGATAGTTTGGCAGAAGTGGACACATACTTCAGAAAAATATACGAGGATTGGGAAAAATGAAAGTAGGATTGATTGGACTTGGAAGGATGGGAGAAGGAATGTCCCGTCGTATGATGAAGGCAGGAATCGAAGTTTGGGGTTACAGAAGAAACTATGAAAAAGCACAAGAAGCATTTGAAAACGGATATGTTAACGGTGTTGCAGATTCTATACAAAGCCTTGTTCAAGTAGTCAAGGGAAATAATAAACCAGGCATTTTTCAAATGGTTGTTCCCGCAGAAACAGTAGAGGAGACGATTAATGAACTACTACGATACTGTAGTGAAGGAGATATTATTATTGATCATGGCAATAGCAATTTTAAAGACAGTCGGAAAAGAGCAGAACGTTTGGCAAAAGTTGGTATCCAATATATTGATTGTGGCACTAGCGGCGGTGTTTATGGTTTGGATCGTGGATACTGTCTTATGGTTGGCGGTGGAAATACTGCAGTCGCCACTTGTAAAAGCATTTTTGATGCCCTCTCTCCAGGAATCAACGCTGCCCCAAGGACTCAGTTTGACTCACCTGTAACGTCCGCAGAGAAAGGTTGGTTACATTGTGGTGGTCCAGGGGCTGGACACTTCGTGAAGATGGTGCATAATGGTATTGAGTATGGGATAATGCAGGCGTATGCAGAAGGATTTAATATTATTAAGAACGCCAATGCAGGTGCTCAGTATGTTAGAGAAGGTGATGCAGAAGTGGCACCAATGGCAGACCCAGAATCCTACTGTTACGATATTGATGTTGCTGAGGTGGCTGAGTTATGGCGTCGCGGTAGCGTTGTTGGTAGTTGGTTGCTTGACCTTACCGCTGACGTTCTACGGAATGATGGTCAACTTAAACAGTTCTCTGGAGGCGTATCCGACAGCGGTGAGGGTCGTTGGACTGTTTCTGCCGCTGTGGACCTTGGTGTACCCGCTCCTGTCATTACTACTGCCCTTTATGAAAGATTTAATTCACGCAATCTGGGTACTTTCGCTGCCAAGATTTTAAATGGAATGCGTTATATGTTTGGAGGACACCACGTTAGATGATTAGTTCGGAGACACCTTATAAACACGCAGAAATCATTAGAGACACTTGGCCTGGTCTTTACAGAACACCAAAAAAGACCTACAATGAGCAAAAGACTTCTAAAAATGAAAAAGTATAATGAAGAATATTTTTCAGTAATTCAAACTAAAACTGGTAAAAAGATTGCTGATTGTGCTGAAGAATCTGATGCTCTTATGATGGTTTCATTTGATCCTCAGAATAGAACTATTACAAAAAATAAATTTCTTATGGGTCCCGTTGTGGATGTAGAAGTTCCAAAAGTACTTCCTACATCAAACATTACCACATCAAACGTAAAAGAAAATGGTTGTGCTCCAAGAAAAGAACAACTACCTGATGCTGGACCTTTGAGACTTGTTGATAATAAACAACAACCTGTAATTGTATGATTACTTTAAAGTTTCTTGTGAGAGATGCAGATATTACTTATTACGATGAGTGGCATTATATCTACATTACTCTCAAAGAATTGTTTAAAATTATTATAAAAAATTTATTCTTATATATAAAAAATATTAACAAAAAGTTATGAAGTTTACAGTTTATTCAAAAGATGGTTGCCCATATTGCACAAAAGTTCAACAGGTCTTAGAGTTGGCGCAATTGCAGCATGTTATTTACAAATTAAATACAGACTTTACTCGCGATGAGTTCTATGCGGAATTTGGACAAGGTTCTACCTTTCCTCAAGTAGTTGTAGATGACCAACATATTGGCGGATGCACCGATACAGTTCAATATCTCAAGGAGCAAAATTTGGTTTAATGGAAAACACAATTCACGAAGTTTATGGTGATGTAGAGAAAGCAATTGATTATGCTTTTAAAGGTCAATTTGTTTTGAACTTTTATGATTATCTCAAAGTTCGTGGGACTAAAAAAGTAGAAGTTGAAGAGTTTATTGAAAGTTCTACCGCAAGTGAGATCAGTAACTTAGTGATGGATCTTGATGATTATCTTGAAGGTGGTTCTGATGAAATCCATAAACAACTTCGTGAAGGTTACGGACACATTCCAAAACCACAAGCAAGAAAAATAAGAAATTACCTTTACGGTATTCTTGAAGATGCCTGGAGATATAGTCATGACAGAAGACCAGGAAGAAGGAAGAAGCAAACTAAATAAATCAGAACCTCAAATTAATAGAGGTGTTGAGTTATTACTTAGGAATAAAAGGAGGAGAGAATCAAAACCAAAAACTTTTCAAGTGAAGTTTGGTAAAATGATCTCTCTCTTCCATAGAGAGTTTCATTTCTTTGTTGAATTTCACTTTGATGTTAGGAAAAAATAAACTCTCTGGAGAAAACAAATGGAAACGGCATATGTAATAACATTCTCGATAATGTTCACTTTGCTCTTTTTTATGACAGGTGGTATAATAGGTTGGTTAACTTATAGGCATTTGTTAGAGTCAAGACCTCCTTACTTACATCCAGAGTTCTTTGATGAAAATGGCCAGGTAATTCCTGACGAAATAGTATCTGTACGATTTGAAAACGATTACGATTATGACTACGACGAAGACGAAGAGGACAACGACTGAAAAACCGATTGAAACTCTTCCTACAAATCCTTTTATTTTTGAAGTTTTGGAGCTTGCTTCAAAACAAAGGAGTAATGCAAAGAAAGTAGAAGTTCTTAAAACTTACGAACATATTTCTTTGAAGACTATATTTGTTTGGAACTTTGATGAAAGTGTAATTTCTCTTCTTCCAGATGGTGATGTTCCTTACGGAGATTTGAAAGATCAGAATGTTTATTCTGGAACTCTTTCAGAGAATCTTTCTAGAGAAGCAGATGGTGGTGAATCTGCAACTGTTCAGGATCTCCAAGGAAGAGGTCGCACATCTCTACGCAAAGAATATGAGAACCTTTACCACTATGTCCAAGGTGGAAACAATAGTCTCTCATCTATTCGTAGAGAGATGATGTTTATTAATCTTTTGCAAGGTCTGCACCCCAAAGAAGCAGAAGTATTAATTCTTACTAAAGATAAAAAGTTGACTAATAAATATAAAATAACTTTTGAAAATGTGAAGGAAGCATATCCTGACATTCGATGGGGAGGTCGTTCATGACAGTAGTTCTAGAGGAGAAAAAGAAAATGGCAGATACTTCAAGGAAAGAAAAAAAAGTTCTGCCTCAAGAATATGGATGTGATATCCTCTTAGAAAAAACCACAATAGAAAAAGCAAAAGATTCTTCCTTTCCAAATGATGCCTATTTGATTTGGTATAGTCTTAATGGTGAAAAATATATTGACCTTGTAAGAGGAACAAGAGTTCGTATTTTTGATATGTATTATGATAGGTTTGGACCAGGGGCAGTTGAAAAGATTGGTTTTGGATATGGAAGAACTAACCCCAAACTTTGGGGTATTAAACAACCTGAAAAGAAGAAAAGAAAATGAGTGCTGGATTTGGTGGGCAAGGAAAAGAAAATAGAATTGGAAAAGATGCTAATATTACTATTGATCTAGATAATATTGATCAGGTTATAAAGCAATATAAGAAAATTAAAAAATATCAAAAATCATCTCTGTATGCTATCAAAACTATAGACGGCACAGAACAGATTGTGAGTTCATTAGTTAAAGAAGCAGAGGAGAATCCGTTGTAATGGGAAAGCATTACCTACTTAACTTGTATGGATGCTCGTTTGTCCTTTTGGACGACGAGCGTTGTCTTATAGACTTACTAGAAAACGCAGCAGTTGCTAGTGGCGCCACTGTGATTCAGACTATCTCAAAGAAGTTTGAACCACAAGGAGTTACTGTAATTTGTCTGCTGTCTGAAAGTCATATCAGTATTCATACTTGGCCTGAGGAAGGTAAAGCAGCAGTAGATGTTTATACTTGCGGAGACTGTAATCCTAAGATTGGTTGCGATATAATCATTCGGCAGTTATATGCCACCGATCATACGCTAAGTTATATAGAACGGTAACAGTTTATACAAAACTTTCCGGTAAATATTAATAACGTTCATCCCTATGGGACGGAAGTAAGCCGACGCGGAACGGATCGTTCATTCGCTATTCGCAAATAGCGAACGCAACCGCCGACTGAAGGAACGCTCTTTAGCCTCAAAATTAAGGAGATCCCTAATGTCAAAAGTAGTATATCGTGGTGTCGAATATGACACCGCAAATCGTCCAAACCAAACATTTAAAATTGAACCACACGTAGAAATCTATCGTGGTTCAATGTTTTATGTTGATGAGAACGGAAACAAACTCCATATGGAAAAATCCAAAGGAGTTGTAAAATGAATACCTATTTCGTTCGCTACCTCAAGAAAAAAGCAAAGAAGGAAAAACTTCTTAAAGATGCACAACTGAATATGGCAAAGCAACCTCAAGTTGCTTGATAAATCAGAGAGGGACTTGACTCCCTCTCTTTTTTTATGTATAATAACCTTTGTCAGGGTTGATAAAAATGGATAGAGAAAAGCTTAAGTTAATCATAAAAAACCTTGAGTCTCTTGTTGATTGCCTTAAGTCAGAAGTATATTCTGATGTCGATGCATATACAAAGGATCCTTTATATAAAGAAGTAGCAACCTTCCTTGAAGATTATGATGAAGTTTTCTATGATGAGGAAGAAGACGATTTTGAATCAATTAGAGTAAATCAAAAATACAAACTCACAAACGATGATGATGGAGACGGACTGTGAATAAGATCTTCGAAGAATTCGAATTCATGAAACCAGAAGTAAAACTTGTATCTGTTACACCAGGTGCAGAGAAGCATATGGCATATTGTGCTCGTGTTTCTAACCCACAAAATCAAGAGAACGAAAAGTTTTCTGGTCTTCTCAAGTATTGCATTAATCACCAACACTGGAGCATCTTTGAACAAGCATCGATGACTGTTGAGATTAATACTACTAGAGGTATTGCTGCTCAGATTTTGCGTCATAGGAGCTTTACCTATCAAGAGTTTTCTCAACGATATGCAGATACAAATCTTCTGAGTCAATCTATTCCTCTTCCTGAACTTCGTAGGCAAGATGATAAGAACCGTCAGAACAGTATTGATGACCTTCCAGACTATTTGAAACTCACCCTGCTAGAAGACATCCGTGTTCTGTTTGAGCAGTCTCAGAGGGTCTACAACCGCCTTCTAGACAAGGGAGTGGCAAAGGAGTGCGCAAGGTTCGTTCTGCCTCTTGCAACGCCTACAAGACTGTATATGACCGGTTCTGTGCGTTCTTGGATCCATTACATCGATCTTCGTTCTGCACACGGTACACAGAAAGAGCATATGGAAATCGCAGAACTGATTCGTTGTATCTTCACTTGTCAGTTTCCTGCAGTATCTGAAGCACTTGGATGGACTCGTGAGGGTTGCTCTGAGTGTTCTGATGCTCCCTCTATCACTATTGAATAAATATCCTTACATACTATGGAGGAATAAACTTGGCAACTTACCCCGTTATTCATAAACAAACTGGTGAACAAAAAGAAGTTACCATGAGTGTTCACGATTGGGATCAATGGAAGAAAGACAATCCAGACTGGGATAGAGATTGGTCTGATCCATCAACTTGTCCATCAGCAGGAGAGGTTGGTGAGATTTATGACAGACTCAAAAAGTCTCATCCAGGATGGAATGATGTTCTTCACGCGGCATCAAAAGCACCAGGTTCAAAAGTAAAACCAATTTAATTTTTATATGGCAAGAAGAAAAAGAGTAGACGATCAACCAATTGGTGTTGGAATGACTGCTAAGCAAATGAAACGTAAAAAACCAATTGGTGCTGATTTGATGAGAGATATTGAACCTCTCACGGATAATCAAAAACTTTTATATGGACTATATGAGAAAGGTCAAAATATAGTTGCTTATGGATGTGCAGGAACAGGTAAAACCTTTATTACTTTGTATAATGCTCTTCAAGATGTATTAGATGAAAGAAGTCCTTATGAAAAAATCTATATCGTAAGGTCTCTTGTTGCTACTCGTGAGATTGGTTTTCTTCCTGGAGACCATGAAGATAAGTCTTCTCTCTACCAGATTCCTTATAAGAATATGGTAAAGTATATGTTCCAAATGCCAGATGATGCATCTTTTGAAATGCTCTATGGCAATCTCAAACTACAAGGAACGATTAGTTTTTGGAGTACCTCTTTTATTCGTGGAACTACTCTGGACAATTCAATCATTATTGTGGATGAATTCCAAAACCTAAACTTTCATGAACTTGATTCTATCATTACTCGTGTTGGTGAAAATAGTAAGATTATGTTCTGTGGTGATGCCACACAAAGCGATCTAATCAAAACAAATGAAAAGAATGGTATTATTGACTTTATGAAAATCCTTCGTATGATGCCATCAATCGATATTGTTGAATTTGGTGTAGAGGATATTGTACGTAGCGGACTAGTTAAAGAATATATTTTGGCAAAAATGGAAGCAGGTGTATGACATTTATTCATCATAATTTTTTAGGTGATATTGAACTAGAATGTAAAACAACAGAAAGCATCCGTCTCTATAATCTTCCAAATGGAGATTGGGTGCCTTCTATTACTTCAGTTACTTCTTTCTACAATCGCCAAATCTTTGCTAACTGGAGAAAGCGTGTAGGTATTGAAGAAGCAAATCGAATTACTAAAAAGGCAACAGCAAGAGGAACTGATTTTCACCAAGTCTGTCAGGATTACCTTGAGAATAAAGAACTTGTCTGGGATGATTATCAACTCCTGACAAAACATATGTTTCATCATGCTAAACCTTATCTTGATAAGATAAATAATATTCACGCAATTGAAAGAACTCTCTATTCTGAATATCTTGGACTTGCTGGACGAGTTGATTGTATCGCAGAATATGAAGGAGAGTTGGCAGTTATTGACTTTAAGACTTCAGAAAAAATTAAACCAGAAGAGTGGATTGAAAACTATTTTGTTCAAGAAACTTTCTATGCAGCTGCTTATTACGAACTCACAGGAAAGGTTGTTAAGAAACTTATCACATTAATGGTCACTCCTAGTGGAGAAGTAAAAGTATTTGACAAAAGGAACAAAGACGACTATATTAGGTTATTAGTTCGTTATATTAAAGAATTTGTACATCACAATACTGGGTCAAATGGAGAATGAATTAGAAAAAGCATTAGAAAACAAATTCTTTTGTCCTTCGCGTTTTGCTCAAGAGATTGAAAATCTTGTACAGATAAACGTTGAGATGAATTATATCGATGCGATTATCTATTTCTGTGAGCAAAATAATATTGATTTGGAATCAGTTCCAAAACTTATTTCAAAACCTTTGAAAGAAAAAATCAAGTATGAAGCGATGGAATTGAATTTCCTTAAGAAAACTTCCCGTGCAAAGTTAATTTTTTGAATGATGCCCTTTGATGCTTATAAATGTTACCTGTCTTTGAAGAATCATTTCACCAAAGACAGTTATGATTATTTCAAGTACTGTGGAAAAAGTCGTGCAACACTTCAATCTTTTTATAAACGTAAAGATAGAATGTGGTTTGAAAAAGTTGCCAGACAAAAAACAGATCAAGAAGTTGTAGATTTTTTTGTTTCTAATTTTGTTTCATGTAATGATCCAGAAACACTTTGGATTGGTGAAATGATGAAAGAGGGAGAAGGAAGATACCAAAACTGGCAAAAGAAAATACAGTCACTTTCATATGTTTTCAAGGAAGAGAGTCAGTCCTTGTTCGATGAAAATAAATTTGAGGATGTCTTTAAGTGTTCAAAAGGACATCCACCAGTTCTAAAAAAGTTCCTGAGCGGGAAAATTAGTTTAGAAACACTAGTCATTTACGATAAGATATTCCTGTTTGGGAATAAGTTTGACAAGAAACTTAAAGACCCCGTGTGGGAAACCGTCAGTCGTAGGATTAAAAAATATAATCCATTCCTAAATATTGACGTATTTCGTTTTCGTAAAATTTTGAAAGAAATTATTCTGGAGGATCAATGAGTTTCTTTAGTTCCGAAGTCGTCCGTGCCGAGATGACTGAAATCACAGAACTTCAAGAACAAATATATGGAAATATTTTTAAATTTCCAACAATGTCTAAAGAAGAAAAAATTGAGCACGTTGAAGTTCTTGAAAGACTTCTAGACAAACAAAAAGTTCTTTATACTCGAATTAGTTTGTCTGATGATCCAGAAGCAGTTCAAATGAAAGAACGTATTGTTCAATCTGCAGTAATGATGGGGATGCCTCCAGGAACTGATATGAACATCATTTTTAACAATATGACCAAAATGCTTGATATCATGAAAGGGCAGATTGACAAAGCGGGGTCAGACCTGTAGAATAACGAGGTACACACAAGCCAAATCCAACTAATACGGAGTAATCTAATGTCTTTTTCAGATCTAAAAAAGCAATCCAAACTTGGTTCTCTCACCGCCAAACTGGTAAAGGAAGTTGAGAAAATGAGTGCCACTGGTGGTGGCGAAGATGACCGTCTTTGGAAACCAGAACTTGATAAAACTGGAAACGGTTTTGCAGTGATTCGTTTCCTTCCCGCCCCTGAAGGAGAAGATGTTCCTTGGGCAAAGATGTATTCTCATGGTTTCCAAGGTGCTGGTGGTTGGTTTATTGAAAACTCTCTGACCACCCTTGGACAAAAAGATCCTGTTTCCGAATACAATCGCAAACTTTGGAATAGTGGTAGCGATAAAGATAAGGAAACAGTTCGTAAGCAAAAGCGTAAACTGTCTTACTATTCCAACATTTATGTTGTAAAAGATCCTACCAATCCTCAAAACGAAGGCAAAGTTTTCCTGTTCAAGTACGGCAAGAAAATCTTTGACAAGATTATGGAAGCAATGCAACCTGAGTTTGAGGATGAAACTCCTATCAATCCTTTTGACTTCTGGGAGGGTGCGAACTTCAAACTCAAAATCGTAAAGAAAGATGGGTATTGGAACTACGACAAATCTGAGTTTGGTTCACCTGAACCACTACTGGATGATGACGATGCTCTGGAAGCCCTCTGGAAGAAAGAGTATTCTCTGGCAGCAGTAACTGCTCCCGATCAGTTTAAGTCCTACGAAGAACTGGAAGCACGTCTTAACGCAGTTCTTGGTCTTCAAAGTCCAACACGTTCTCGTGCTGTAGTTGAGCAAGAGGATGATCTTGAAGAGTATGAGAAAACTCCTACCGTTCAAGATCGTGTAGTAGAAGAGTTGGAGCAGTCCTATGCTCGCTCCAAGACTCCATCACTTCCTAAGATCTCTCAGGACGATGATGAAGATGATGCTCTTTCTTACTTCCAGCGTCTTGCTGAAGATTGATCAAGAATAAAGTCTGATATCATCAGCACGTTTAAGGGTCTCAGTCTTATATTGACTGGACCCTTCTTTGTATTCCATCATTTCTTGCATATCATCTAATACGATGTTTAAGTATCTTTGCTTAAGTACATAGATATTTCTTTTATCGTTCTCAAGTTTTTCTTCATACTCATAGTTGGTTACTGGAACTGAAATATTTCCAGTGTCTATTGGACTATCGATAAAGTAGTCATAGAAACTTGTAGAATATCCATCATCAACTTGTAATCCTGCAGGAACAATAACTACTCCCTGACTGTTTTTAACTTCAGCAGTTTCATAGTGATGTACTCCATTGTAGATGTTATTATAGATATCCTCTTCTGTGGTTAATCCAACTCCATACTTTTCTCTTAAATAAGTATCAAAACAATTCTGAGTTAATGGCCACTCTGTTTGGATGTTTACAATATTATTTGAAACAAGAATTACCCAATCTAAAGTTGAATCGTTATAAACTTTAAAAGCAACATTATCAGGACGATCATCTCCTTCTATTTTATATTTTTCAAAGAACGCTACATTTTTGAAAATATCAGGACGAATATTACCTCTTTTAAAAAGGTTTTTAACTTCTATATAATCACCTATCTTAGCATCAGGAAGTCTGCTTACATATTCAAAAGATGGTATTTGTCTGAAGTATGGATTTGCCATTTTTAGTAACCTATGTAAGTATCTTTATTTTGATCAATACTTGTATAATCATCATTAAAGATTGGTTCTAATTCTTGGAATTGCATTGATATTTGATATGATACCATTGCACCATCGGTGAATGTTGCATACTGAGCTTCTGGTGTGTAATCAACCGTGAATGATTGTAATGCACATTCTTTAAATTTATTCAAATAAGAGTGTGGTTGATTTCTATGCAGATATTCTATTTGAAATGTGTGAGGTGCTTTCAGAAATAAATTTGCTTCAGTTCTAATAGGAGACATTCCCTGTTTAAAAAACCTAATAATAGAACGTATTGCTTGAGCCTCTAATTGACTTCTTGCTGACAATTTAAATGTAAAATTAAAAGGTCTCAATTGAGGTCCTACAAACAAAAGTTCCATATTTGGGTTTATTACTGCCCCTTGAGTTCTTGATAATAGATTTTGAGTTCCTGTTGCTGCTTGAGTAAATGCGCTTGCAATAAGATCTTTGACGGTTTTTGAGTTTCCTGATACTGCTGCTGTTGCCTCTCCTACTTTATTTGCTGCAGCATCACCTCCCTGTGTTATTGCAGCATTTGCAATATCTACTCCCAGTGCTTGAAGTGGGTTTAGATCATCACTTCCCCAGTTCGCAGTATTGGCGTCACTTATTCCTGCTGGTATTGGTAGAGTTACTACTCCTATTATTTCTTGTGCTGTTCTATCTTGTACTGGATTTAAGTCTCCTCCTGTTGATAATTTTCGCGGTCTATATTTAACCATTTTAAATTTGATTACATCTTGATATTCACTTTTTAATGTAATGGGATATTTTAATGCTTGAGAAAAACTATACCTTGTATTTTTTGAGTTAGTTGCCAATTCTTGTTCTAATTGATTTTGAGATGGACCTGTTGTAGCATTTCCCGATGGGCTTGTAGTTGCTTTTCCAGTATTAATCAATTCTTTTGATCTTGCTTCTGCTGCAGCTGCAGAAACTCCTGCATCTATTTGTGATTTTTTTGCTGTTGTTTCTGCAGCACCTGTTATATCTTTAAGACCATTTGCGCCAGATAATGCTTTTGCGTCTGTTGAACTAAGACCATCTGCGGGCGTAAACTTCTTAGTTGATGGATTATATGTTCCTAAACTCTGAAATGTATTGGCGGCACCTTGACGATATACCTGCGTCACTCCCGTATCAGCATTTACAACAACAGACAGTACTCCACTAACACCTTTAGTGGTAAAAGGATTTTTTCCAGGCTCTCCGTATGTTCCTGTTGCCATTACTTATGGGTTTTATTTATTTAGACGGAATTTTGCATAAGGTATTGAAAGCATCTCATCCAACTCATTATATTCTACAACATGAAGTTTACCAGCAATTTCTTCCCAAGTGTAGTTTCTTGATTGTCTCCAATGAAAGTTGATTGCCTTAAATCCCCAGTTATAAAGTTCAGTACATGCAATCAATGGATGTTGATCATATTCAATATCAGGTGTTTTTGGATTGTAAATGAATGTGTAAAACTTTCCTGGTTCTGGATACAGTACTTCTTTTCTTAGAGAATCTAAGATTAATATCATTAGGTCTTCTGGATCAGATGTTTTAGACTTATCAATTTTTTTAAGAAGATCTCTCATTCTTTGAGTGGTAGATGTTTTTTCTACATACTTCCCAAAACCTTCTGCCATTATTTGATACCTAATTCTTGTTCTGTAATAATCTTAAATCCAATCATATTGTCCTCGCAAAATTCTTGTGCTGCCTTCCACTTTGCTTGATTGGTTGCATAAGTATAAACTTCGTGAAGATATGATTTTGTTGTTCTTGATCTTGGTTTTGGTGCAACCGTTTCTTTTTTGGGTTTGATTTCTACAATGTACTTCTTTATCTCTCCAGACTGTTCTTTAACTTTAATGATAAAGTCTGGGAAATAATTTCTCACTTTTTGTTTTACTGGGTCATAGTATTTGATCCGAATCTCTTCCGAACCCCAAGCAATAATGTTTGGATTCAAATCACACCAATGACAAAATTTCCTTTCCCAACTACTTCTACAAATAATATTGTTGGGATTTCCAAGGTACTTTTGAGGATAGGATGGTTTATAGATACTTTTAATACTTTCTGCCATTATCCTTACTACATAATATATAACAGTCAAAAAGTATTTATAAATGCCTTCTCTGCCTACTCCAACACCAAAATCGGTAGCAGATATTAAATCTAATTTACTTCGTCCAGCATTAACTTCTCACTTTGAAGTTAGGATACCAATCCCACCAAAACTTCAAGAGAAGGATGGTAATGGACAATCTTTCTTAGATTATAATGGAATAACTTTAAATGCTCTTAATGATAATAAATTAAATTTGCTATGCTCTGAAGCAACTCTTCCTGGTTCAAATTTAGCAACTTTAGAATTGACTAATGACTTTCATGGAGTAACAGAAAGACATGCTTATAGAAGAATATATGATGATAGAATAGACTTAACTTTTTATGTTGATGCTGATAACTATCTACCAATTTATTTCTTTGAGGTTTGGATGAAGTTTTGTGTTGATGAATCTATAGGGCAGCAAAGTGATAAGGAAGCTGGTTCTAAAGATCCATTTTATTTCTACAGAGTTAAATATCCAGATGAATATATTGCTAAACAGGGACTTCAAGTTATTAAATTTGAAAGAGACTACAGAAATACTTTAGTGTATGATTTTATAAGTGCCTTTCCTATTAGTATTTCTTCAATGCCAGTTTCTTATGATTCTTCTTCTTTATTGAAATGTACAGTTTCTATGTCTTATATCAGATATGTTTTGAACAGGGGATCTGTAGCACCGGTCGATAAAGGTCAGCAAACTAGTCCTTTAGATCAGGCTTCATTTAATTCTAATTCATTATACGAAAATCCAAACTTTGGTTTTGGTGGAGTTTCGGAATTACCTGGTCTTTCTGGAACTGGTGCTCTTACTACTGGAGGAGTTCCCTTATCTGCAGCGAATGCATCTGGAAATACTGTTGATAGAAGAGTTGAAGCTGGTCTTCCTTACGTGGGAAGAAACGTTGGACCTATTGCTACATTTACTGGAATATAAAAAAAAGAGGGTCACAAGACCCTCTTTTAATTTGGTGTTGGGAGTTCTACATTTGAATTTTGTAAAACTGCAAATAAGATAATATTCCCTCCCATAATAATGAAGGGAATAATCAAAATTGATAGTATCAATTTTTTCATTTATCTTTCTTGAGTCCTTGAGAAAGACCAATTGCACTAACTACTCCAGTAAGACCATAGATTCCTCCCCAGAGACCCAACCATAGAGAATTATTTCTGTGAATTTGGGAAACTTCTGGAGCAACTTTATGATACTTGTAAGCAGCACCATACTCTTGAACATACCATACAAAACAAGCGCCAGTAGCTGCTGTAGTAACAGAAAGTGCAGAGGCGAGATAAAAGTTGAGAAGTCCTTTCATTGATTTGTTTGAACTGTAGTTATTATAGCATCATTCATTGCCTTCGTGGGGCAGGTATGGACACTTTCCTTTCCGTCCATCCCCCATAAATAATCCTACTGAAAACACTCTATAGGACATTATGCCTTTACCTAAGATTGCCACACCAATTTATGAACTTGAATTGCCATCAACAGGAGAGACAATTCAATATAGACCATTTCTTGTTAAGGAAGAGAAACTGCTTGTAATTGCTTTAGAGAGTGAAGATACCAAGCAAATTACAACTGCTATTAAATCTGTCATTAAAAATTGTATTCTCACAAAAAATATTAAAGTAGAGTCCTTGCCTACTTTTGATATTGAATATTTGTTTTTAAATATTAGAGGTAAATCTGTTGGAGAGGAACTTGAGGTTAATATTATCTGTCCTGATGACGGAGAAACTCAAGTTCCTGTAAAAGTTAATCTAGATGATATTAAGGTTCTGAAAAATGACTCCCACACTAATCGCATTAAACTTGATGCGAATATTATGATGGAAATGAAGTATCCTTCTTTGGATCAGTTTATTAAAGCAAATTTTGATTTTAATGATAAGAATGCAATGGATCAATCATTTGAATTGATTGGATCTTGTATTGATAAAATATTTACTGAGGATGAAGTCTGGTCTTCTGCAGATGTAACTAAAAAGGAAATAGCAGATTTCTTAGAATCTATGAACTCTTCTCAGTTTAAAGATATTGAAAAGTTTTTTGAAACTATGCCTAAACTTTCTCACACAATCAAAGTTACAAATCCAGTTACTCAAGTTGAAAGTGAAGTTGTTCTTGAAGGGTTAGCATCTTTTTTCGCATAAGTATGATCCATATGGATCTTGAAAATTATTTTCGCCTTAATTTTTCTTTAATACAGTACCATAAATATTCATTATGGGAAATTGAAAATATGATCCCTTGGGAAAGGGACATTTATGTGGCATTATTGCAGCAGCATATTGAAGAGGAAGAATTAAAACAAAAACAACAGATGAGCAATGCCCATTTCTAATCCAAAAGAAGAAATTGATATTAGAGTTTTAAGGCTTATTGGTCTTGAGGATGTTTTTGACTTAGATTATGATACTTACCTAACACTTCTTAAGGAAGCAATGGTTAGGGGAAGGATGCCAAATTCTTCTATCCCAACTGAAGAGGTTGAGATATTAACGAACGAATATAAAAGAGTAAAAACCAAAAAGGATGATGGTAGGTTTAAAGTAAAACCTAAAAAAATAGGGACAAGTTCTTTTAATATTGGATTATCAAAAAAACTAATCACTGCAGGTAAAGGTAGATCACTTTTATCCTCTAAAGCAATATCAAAATCTCCATTATCCAGAAGTTTAGAAGATAGTATATCATCAATTTCTTCTGCTATTTCTTCAATTGCTGATACATTAAGAGAACAGCAGCAAATAAAAAATAGTTCTGCTGATTATGATAGAAGAAAATCGGAGCAAGAGAAAAGAGCAGCAGCAGAAAGTAAATTAGAAAAAAGATTTGAAGGTCTTAAAAAAGTAGCAGAGAAAATAATTTCTCCAGTCAAATCCTTACTTGACAAAATCTTACAGTTTTTTACTACAATTCTATTAGGAAGAATTGTATATAAGATTGTTGAGTGGATGGGTGATCCAAAAAATGCGAGTAAGTTAAAATCTGTTATTAGATTTGTTAAGGATTGGTGGCCAGCCTTACTTGGTTCTTATATTTTATTTGGAACTAGTTTTGGTAAATTGATTCGTGGAACTTTGGGAATGGTTGCAAGGTTTACTTTGCAACTTGGACGGGCAGCAATACCCCAACTTTTAAGGTTTATAAAAAGTCCTTTAGGAATTGGTGCTGCTTTATTTACTGCAGGGGCAACAGTTCCTGCATTACTTCCTGGTACTGTCAATCAACAAGAAGGAAAAACAAATAAAGAAAGTGGAAGTTCTGGGGATAAGATAAAATCACTCCAACAACAAAAGGCGAATCTCAATTTCTTTGATAAACTTTGGGGTAAAGGTGCAGAGATTGATGAACAAATATCATACTTACAAACTGGCAAAACTAAGTCTTATGGATTTAGTGGTGGAGGATTTGCGAGTGGGTATGTAAGTGGAGATAAGGGCGTAGATAAAGTCCCAGCAATGCTCTCCGATGGTGAGTTTGTTATGTCTCGTGGTGCTGTTGAAAAGTATGGTGTTGATACTCTGGAGGCAATGAATGCTTCTGGGGGTGGAACAAATAAACCAAAAACCCTTGGTGGAAAAGTTTATGCTGCCGGTGGAGGAATGATCGGAGGTTCAAATACTCCATTTGCAAGAGATCCTGTTGGTGCTATTAGTAGATTTATAAAATTTAAATTTGGAGCTGATATTGGTAAGCAATCAACTTGGGGTATTCCTACTGCTCCTAGAATGCCGTCAGGATCTTTAATGACTGATCCAATTGGTTCCGTTGAGAGAATTGCAAATAATATGGGGAGAGGATCGCAAAATGTTTTTTCTAGAGCGATGGGTGCAGTTAAGCAAAGATTTGGTGGAGGAAAACCATCTCCTTCAAAATCGGAACAAAAAAATATGTTCCAAGAAATTGCTGATAAGTTAAAAGGACCTGGTGCAGCGACATATAGAAATGCTGGAAATATTTACGCTAAACAAATGCTTGGTGGTTTTGGTGGACCTATAAGTGAAAGAGATCTTGCGCCAGAATCTCAAGCAGAACTTCAGAAGGCAATACAGAGAGCAAAGAAAAGAACTAGTTTTGAAATATCAAAAGCAGAAGCAAAAATAAAAGAACTTCGTGCTATGGGTGCGAAGGATGGTAATCCTGCACTCGAAACCCAGAAAAGTTTCTTAAGCAAACTAAAAGCGGGTGGAATAAGAGTTCAATATGCGGACTATGCAGAGAATGGAAAGATGTCAAAATCTGCAGAGAATGCAAAAAATATCCTTGGTCAATTTTGGGCATATGGAAGAGATAAGAAAAAAGGTGGTGGATATAGAATAGAAGATAAGTATGATTTTGATAAAATGAAAGATCCTATGGGAGTTTTATTTGGAAAAGGAAAATCAACACAACAAAGACTTCAGGCACTTCATCAGTTAAATCCATTCAAAGGAAAGGGTGATGTTGATATGGTTCTTGGTGGAAATAGAACTGCAGCAGAATCTTGGGGGTTATCCGCAAGTAAAACTTTGCTTGGTGGAATGTTTGGAGCATCTGGAAAACCAAAAGCTCAAGTTGCAAAACCAAAACCAAAACCTATGGGTGTGAAACCAAAACCAATGTCAAAACCAAGAGTTGTTTATGGACCTCCAGTTCCACAGAAAAAGAATGCTACTGGTGGAGGAAAACCTAGCGTTAAAGCACCAAGGTTTAGTGCATCCACGAAGGGTGCAAAAACAAAGGCAGATTTGATAGGAGTTCATAGATAAAAAATATGGCAATAAACACTCAAAAATTTTTACCTTCTTCAAAAGGCGGAACACTTGCAAAGGTTTCCAAAAAAGTTATTAGTACCAAAAGTTCTTCTATTGATATTGGTGAAAAGTTTATTACTAATCTGGGTGTAATCAAAGTCAAAGTTATTGAAATTGATAGTATTTTAAAAGGAACCCTTGCTGCCGAGAAAAAACAACTCAATGATAAGAAGAAAGAAACTAGTAGTAGCAGAAGAGAGAAACTAGAAGAGAAGTTAGAAACAAAACCTAAAGCAGAAAAAAATAAAATACAAATGCCCAAAACTCCCAGAATGGGATTTCTTGATTGGGTTAAAAATTTTATTGGAAATATTATTCTCGGATACTTTGCTGTTAGGTTAGTAGATCATCTCCCAAAGATAATTCCTTTTGTTAAGTTTATAGGTCAGGCTACAGATTTAGTAATTAATCTTGGTGGAAAGTTGCTGGATGGTCTAGTCACTTTTATTGATTGGGGATATAAAGCATATGATGCAACAAGAGGATTCGCTAAAAATCTTTTTGGTAATGATGGCGCAAAACAGTTTGATCAACTTTCTGGATTACTAAACAAGTTTTTAAATCTTGCTATCATCGCTGGAATGGTGGCAGCAGGATCTGGTGGATTTGGTGGTCGTAGTCCAAAGGGACCTGGGGCAAGACCAAGACCTGGAATGGGTGGTAGACCTAGAGTAACTACAAGTGGTGGAGGTCGTGCAGGCGGTATTGATATACGAAATCCTTTAAGACAAAGACCCAAGGTAACGATGGGTAGAGGTGGAAATAGAGCACTTCTTTCTTCAGTAAGACCATTTTTAAAAAGGGTTCCTCTTCCTGTTGTTGGGGCATTAATTGATTTTGGTTTATCTTGGGCCCTTGGTGAAAATCCAGGTAGAGCAGCGTTTAGAGCAATTGGTGCTGGAATATTGGGAACTATTGGCGGTGGACTTGCTGGTGCTCTAGGTCTTGCTGGAGGACCTTTGGCAGTAGCAACTGCTGGTCTTGGTGCTATTGCTGGTGGAACTTTGGGTGATATGGCGGGAGGTGCTTTATATGATCTATTCTTTGGTGGGAAAACATCAAAATCTCCAACCAAAAAAATGGCTGGAGGTGGAGTTACTAGAGGTGGAAAAACTTCGGGTAGAGCTAAAAGATCTATTGGTGGTAAAACTAGAAAGAAAAAATATAAAAGAGCACTTGCTCCAAAAAAACCAGGTGAAGTAGAAGCAAATTCTCCTGGATCTGATGTTGGTGGAGAAGAAAAACTATTTGGTTTCTTCCCAAATCCATTTAAAAAAGTTGTAGATACATATAATCCTTTTAAAAATGTTGCGGCGGCAAATAAGAATCTTGGAGATAGTGATTATTTTGGACCTATTCTTGCGATTGCTTCTAAGATTATCCTAGGACAAAAACCATCCCAAAGTGATTATCAAAATGTTGGATTTGGTATTAATATGTTAGTTTCGAAGGGTTTAAATGAAGGAAAATTAAAGGGTGGTCTTATTTCTGCATTTGCTGAAGGTGGACTTGTGGATCCTCAATCATTATCTGCAATCACTGATGGTGGAGATATTAGTAACTGGGTTGCAAAGACGTTTAAAGATTCTGTAGATTCTAACGCACAAAGAACTTTGAAAGAAATACAAGATAATCTAAGATTGAAAAGAGAAGGTGATGCTGGGACTAGTGAAACTCCAACCGAAGATCAACTTCCTGCTGGAACGGGATCTTTAGTTGGTAATACGAATGCTGAAAAGGTATTTAACTTTTTAAAAGGTGCTGGGTTTACAGAGCAAGCAGCAGCAGGAGTTATTGGTAATCTGATGCAAGAATCTGGTGTCAACCCAAAATCAAAACAACTTGGCGGTGGTCCTGGTAGAGGTATCATGCAATGGGGAACTGGACCTGGAAGTGGAGGTAGGTGGGATGCTCTAGTTACTTGGGCATCATCTTCTGGAAAAGATCCATGGTCTCTTGATACTCAAGTTGAATGGATGATGAAGGAAATGAGATCTTATGGAACTTATAATAGATTAAAGGGAGTAACCGATGTTAAAAAAGCGGTTCAAATATTTGAGAGGGAAATGGAAAAGGCAGGAGTTCCTAATTACCCCAGAAGATATCAATATGCTGCAGATGCCTTGTCAAGTTTTGGTGGAGGTAAAGCTGGTGGAGTTGGAATTAGTAAAATGGATCGTGGTGGTCTTGGTGGCAGTGTTGCAGAGTATATTACTGGAGACCCTAATACCCCATTTGGCAGATTTGATAAATCTGGGCACGGAATGCCATACAATTATCATGACCATATTGCATTTAGAGATAGAAACACTGCAGTAAGAGCTTATAAATTTTTTCAGTCTAAGGGTATTAAAGTTACTGAATTTAAAGGATTTAATTCTGTGGGTGGACATGCTCCAGGATCTTATCATTATTCTGGACTTGCATTTGATGTTCCAGGCTCACAATGGGGAGGATCTGGAAGTATTGGACAGAAAGATTATTCTGGTTCTGCGAGAGTTAGAAAAGTTTTAACAGAATTTTTAGGTGGTGGTAGTTTAGTAAAACTTGAAAAAGGTGGAAGAATTGGTGGACCCACTAAGGCATTAATTGGTGAAAAGGGAACTGAGTTTGTCTTTGATGCGGATACTACTAGAGCAGTGGATTCTTTTGCTCCTAACCTATTGCAAAAATTAAATATTGCAAAATCAAAACCTGAAATTGCAAAGATACTTGAGTCTTATACATCTTATGAATCAGAAGCACCACAAACAATCTTTGTTCCTCTTCCTGATACTCAGAAAGAAGATAGATATTATTCTGGTGGTCCTGGTGGGTTTTTGGTTATTGGTGGTGAAGAAGAATCTGATTCATTCGCAAAACTATATGAAGGCACTTAAATAAGGTAGGAGAATATTAAAAATGGCAAATCAAGTAATAACAAAAAGTTCAGAACCTTCTTTTATAGAACGATTTGATGTTGTTTCAAATAAAGATAAAAATAAAAATGTGAGTCTCCTTGGCAAGGGTTCTGCAATACGATTGATGTATTATGAGAGTATCTTACAGGATACTATCAAAGCAACTTATACCTTTGCGGATTCTGGTAATGCCATAGATAACAAAACAGTTTTGGAAGGACTTCCTTTAGTTGGACAAGAAAAAGTATTTCTAAAGTTTTCTGATAATAATGAAAATACTTTGGATATTGTTTTATATGTAAACAAGGTGACTCCATTAAGTGATGATACAACTAAGTCTATGGTTCAACTTGATTTGGTATCTAAAGAGTTTATTTTAAATGAGAAGATAAGATTGAATGAAAGGTTTGATGGAAAAATATCCGACCATATCAAAAAGATTTTAACAGCACAAAATTATCTTGCCACTCAGAAGAAAGTTGATATTGAGGAAACCTCAAATAATTATAACTTCATTGGTAATAATAGAAAACCATATTATGCTATGAATTGGTTATCTAAAAAAGCAGTTTCTTCTCAGAATCAAAAGAAGGGGGATAGTGCTGGATATTTTTTCTTTGAAACATCTGAAGGATTTAAATTCAAATCAATTGATGGTCTTCTCTCTCAAGAAAAAAAGAAATCAATCATTTATAATCAAAGTCCAGATTCCAGAGGAACTAGTATACCGTCAGGTTATGATGCTAAAGCTTTAGAATATTCTAAAGATAACCGAGTTGATGTTCAAGAAAAACTTAAAATGGGAGCATTTTCTACTAGAACAATTCTCTTTGATCCATTCAATTGTTATTATGAAGTTGTTGTTCCCAATGCAAAAGAAAAAGAAAAATCTCTTAAACTTGGTGGAAAAGAACTGCCAACTTTAAACCCAGAATTTAATAGAACAGAATCAAATAAAGATTTTTCTAGAACAACCTATCATCTTCTTGATAAAGGTACTATTCCTTCTGGAAATACGGATCAACAAATAACAAAATCAAAAGAAGAAAATTTTGAATATAAGAATATTTTAAATCAGGCAATAATGAGATATAATCAGTTATATTCTGCACAAACTACAATAACAATACCAGGAGATTTTTCTTTACATGCTGGGGATTCTATTTTTATAGATGCTCCAGAGTTATCATCTGAAACAAGAGATACGAGTAAGGAAAATGGAGGTCTATATATTATAGCAGATTTATGTCACTATATTTCTCCTAAAGAAACATACACTAAGATGAATTTAGTTAGAGATTCTTTTGGTAGAACTGGAAATCACACATCTAAAATACCATTATGACAGACAGAACTCTTCAACAACACATAAATGATGATCGAGATGAAATTGATAATCCAAATACAAGTGGGCAACGTAGGCGTCATCTAGAAGATGAACTTGGAGCATTAGAACAATATCAAGCAAATCATCCAGATGAAGATCATGATCCAAACTCTTTAGAACTTTATTGTGATTCTCATCCAGACGCACTTGAGTGTAGAGTTTATGATGATTGATAACTAATGGAAGGCGGAACTTTATTTAATCCTGGATTTCTGGGCTCTCATTTTAACTGGTGGATTGGACAAATTGTCGATGATTCCACCTGGCGTGATAATATTTTGCCTGGAAAATTTGAGAGTAAAGATCAAGTTCCTGGACACGGTTACAGGTATAAAGTCAGAATCTTAGGTCTTCACGATCAAGGTGAGACTGAAATCGCTTCTGAACAACTTCCTTGGGCGCAAGTAATGTACCCCGTAACGGGTGGTGGTGGTCAAGCAACTGCAGGAGCAACATCAAATTTAAGGCAGGGGATGTTTGTTTTTGGTTTCTTCCTTGATGGAATGGACCAACAAGTTCCCGTTATAATGGGAGTTCTTGGCAACAACATCCAAACTAAACTTTCTCCTACGGTGGGAGATAATAAAGTTACCAATAATAATCCTGGTTCGTTAGCAGTAAGTGGAAATGCTAACTCTGCAAAAGGAAACACAGACCCATATAGAAAAGTTCCTCATAGGGGACTTGATATTGAGGGATCTACAGAGACAAAACCAACAGTAGAAACTGTAACAGCTGTTCATAAGGTAACTGCTGCAGATGTAGTTAGAAATGATTACTATCAGAAAAAGACTGTATTAATGTCTCCTTGTGATCACGTTAAATCTGCACTTAAAGCAATACAAACAGAACTTGATAACCTAACAAAAGAAATTGATAAGGTTTTAAACACAGCAAGATCTTATATCGATGCAGTATCTAACTTTATTTCTAGCATTCAAAATTTAATATCTGACTTTGCTTGTAAGATAGCAAAATATATGAAGATTGTTTTTAATAAAATCAAAGAGTATGTACTAAAAACAATCAATAAGAAATTGTCACCAACCGTAGATTTACTTCCCCCAAATCTAAGATATACTTACTTTGATGTTAAGTCATCTATTACTGAATTGATTAATTGTTTGTATAGTAAAATTACAAATAATCTTTGTGGACTCATACAATCTCTTTTAAATGAGCAGATAGAAACTTCATTACCTACAAATCAAAACCTCAAATCACCAAAAACTCCAATATGTTCGGTTGAAAAATTGGCAGGAGATTTAATTGCTCTCAATATGGATCAAATGAATACTGGTATTAATGGTGTTCTTGATAATATTAATAATTTCTTAAGTGATATTCAGTCGCAACTTGGAGTTGTTTCTGGTGGACCTAGTTCTTTCAAAGATGCAATTGGTGGAGTAAACGGAAGTATTACATCAGCACTTAGTTTTGAAAATATTAAGTTTAACGTTTTTGGTTGTGATCTAAAACCAAACTGTCCAGCATCAGATTACTATACCCTTCAAAATGGCGCTGGTGCTGCTGAAGATCCACAGCAACCAAGATCTGCAGAAGTTGATAAGGCAGCACAAGGAACTCCACCAAAATCTCAGGTAACGGAAACCCCATATGCTCAACCAAGCAGAAATCAACCGGACGTAATTAATAATATTAATCGTTCAACATCATTTATCAATTCGCTCTAGATCAATAAATATCATTAAAGAAAAGGGAGATATGTCTTTTAATCTATTTGCTACACCTACTCAAGATGACATTACAGTTGGATATATTGATCCAACTCTTGGGTACGTTGATGGCGTCTCCGTATGTGAAGCAAATACATATGCTAAGGATAATCCTGGAGCAGTTTTTATTTTTAGGGATGGTGATAACAATCTCTTATACTTAAACATAAACGAAGTTAATAGTCTTACACCAACTAGTTTAATAGCAAAAAATGAGGAGTGTGGTGGAATACAAAACTATAGTGAGTGTGGTCCTCCAAGAATTCAATTTTTTGGTGGTGGTGGAATAGGTGCAGTTGGAAATCCTGTTATTGGTAGGGATGGTTCTATTCTTGCTGTTGATGTTGTAAGTGGTGGCCACGGTTATGAATATGCACCGATTGTTGCCGCAAAAGATGACTGTGAGATTGGTAATGGTGCTCTCTTAACTGCTGTTCTTGGAGAGACCGCAGATGAGATAGAAGTATATGAGGGAGAAGAAGATTTTGAAGAGTATGAAATCTGTGAAGATGCTGATGCAGGATATGGTGTTAAGTATGGACTTAATGGAGAAGTCCTTGGTGTTTGGGATCCAAGTGCCTATACTAAAATAGGTGCTGACCCTATTCAAAGAGAAATAGAGGCATTTCAAAACGCATTAAAAAAACCTTTCTGGACTACAAGAGAAAAACAACCTGATAGAATCATTATATCTGGTGATCAATATGCAACTCAAGAAACAACAAATGTTACTTTTCCAGAATGGGGTGAGTTTTTAAACCAGTATGGTATTTCTCCCGTCAAACCTTCAGATACAAGAGGGAGTGATGAGGCGGGTAAGACATTTACTATGGAGTGGGAACAGAATTTTCCTATTAGTGGAGAGTATATTTTTAGAGGTTCTTGTGATAATGAATCTCAAGTTTATGTTGACAACATATTGGTTGGAAACTTAGTTAGTTTTAAAGACAATCCTACACCATTACAGAAAACTATTCAGGAAGGAAATCATATCATTAGAATTGATTTGACAAATACTCCTTTTGTAAAAAAAGAAAAAGTAACTAATACGGTTGATGTTACTTTTACTGTTACTGGTCTTGGAAGAAATACTGACCAAATGAAGTTTTCATTTGTAAGTGGAGGCAAAACCTTTACTCTAAAGGGTAATAAAAATAGTGGAGATAGAAGAACTGAAACTATAAAACTAGATCCAAAAGCAAAGTTTAGAATCGTTGCTTCTTCTTCAAGGGGAACTGTAGAGCAGGGTATAATCAAAAATGGTACAAAAAATAAAGAAGGTGGTGATGGTGAGTCGAATAGAATTTTTGCCGACCATATTCAGTCTAATAATGACAATAACGACATACAAATCACCGCAAGTGTAGGTACTTTTAAAGCATTTAATAAGTCAACAACTCCAGAGGGTAGAAGCACATTTGATTTGACATTTGAAGTAGGTTCATCTGTAACTCCTAATACTACAGTTCAACAGATTATATCTCCAAAATCTTGGAATGAAAATCCTATGGGAGTTGGTATGATAATAGATGCACCACCCCCACCAGTTCCTCAAGAACAACCTCCAGTCCAAACAGGAAGATGCCCACCCAATCCAATCTGGACCACAAGGTTTCCTGGATCCCAGCAAAAATGGTATCCAGTTAAAAATAAGATATGGGCAAACTTCTTTAATAGGTATGCTATATCTCCAGTTCTTCCTTTAGATACTCCTGGAAGTGATGGCAGTGGAATAATTCATAGAAATTCTTGGGATATTGAAATCCCTTATAGAGGATATTATAAGTTTCAAGTACAGCGTGATAATACTGCAAGAGTTTATGTGGATGGAAATCTTGCTTTTGATGTTACTACTTCTGGTGATGAGAAATGGGTAAAGACTGGACTGGTCAATAAAATTAAATCCCAGAAAGTATTTCTGGAAAAGGGTCTTCATACCATCTCAATTGAACTTGAAAATACGCCACAAGCAACTACAAATATAATTGATACAAAAATCTTTAGCACTAAAGACTGGAGAGTTTCTCAAACTACCTCATCAAACATTACCGCAAAGTTTGTTCAGCAGGGAGCTAGTTTTTATTTGCAGGTTGATGGAAATGGTTCTGATGAAATTACATTTTTGATGGATGTAAATGATGAACCACTTATTGCAGGATTGGCTGCTAAGGAGGTAATACTCCCATCAGACTCTGGTAAGTTGAAGTTTACTAGAACAGCACCTAGTGTTGGAGGAGTATCTCTTGATATTACTATTCCAACTCAAGAAAAAATTAAAAAAACTGGAACTTTTACTGGAGGTAAAAAGTATGGACCCATCCAAATTATTGGTGCTGGTGTAGGAGCAAGAGGTCCAATTATTAATAGTAAAAATAGACTTGGTATTAGAGATGCTGATGGTGATGATGAAAATATCAAGATCACTATTGAAAAAATAAAAGGATCTGCACCAACTCCAGCAACATCACAAAGTCCATCCTCAGGTGGAGTGAGTTATGTTGGACCAACTTTATTTGGTCATATTGATAAGAGGTGGAGTAATTTTATGAATGAATATTCCGTTTCTCCAAAAGTTACTGATTCTCTTGGTAAGTTTACCTTGACTTGGAAGAACGTTAACTTTTCTTATAATGGAACTTATAAGTTTAACTTCCAGGCAGACAATAATGCAGTGCTAAAAATTGGAGGAACTGAAATTTTAAAAACTTCTGAGTTTAAAGCAGAAAAAGTTCAATATGCATTCAATCTAACTGCAGGAAAGTATGATGTAGTAATTGAACTAGAAAATGTGAAAACTGGTAAGGGTGGAAAGAATGATTCTATTTTTTCAAGTAACCCAACAGGAGTTTCTCTTTTCATCAGTAAAGATGTATCATTCACAGACAATAATAAAACTTCTTGGGTTCAAAACCCGATAGGAATTGCTGCTGCTCTAGTTCCACCTCCTTGTGCTAAAAAAATCGGAGGAAAGGGTGTTGTTGAAAAAGTAATCATCGAAGAACCTGGAAATGGATATCTGCCTCCTTTAGAGCAAGGTCCAGGGTATCCAGTTGCTCTTGTTTTGGAAGAAGTAATTGTAGAAAATCCTGGAATTAACTACAGTTGTGGAAAAGATGAGATTGTAATTACTCCAAGTAATGGTGCTCAACTTTCTTATGATTGTGATTCTTTTGGTAGGATAAACTCAGTTAAAGTTTTAAATCCTGGTCTTGGGTTTAATGTTTATCCTGAGATAAGTATCCCATCAACAACTGGAGTAAACGCATCTTTTAGACCAGTTTTTGCAGTAGTACGAGATCCAGTTGAGTTTATAGAAAATCAAAAGTTAAATCAAGAAGCACTCATTCAGGTTACAGATTTGGTCGGACTCAAACAGACTGGATATATTGGTGGAAGAGCATATTATGGTGCAGTTTACTATGATGGTGGTATTCCATATGCTGGTTACTATAAGACTGCTGGTGTTCAAACGAGAGTATATGCAACTCTTCAAGAAAGTATTACTGCTCAGGTTACTACACCTGCAAGTGCTATTCAGAGGTCTGGTACTGATGTTAGAAGTAATGATCCTCGCCTTAATATCCCTGGCACTCCACAATCAACCACAGAATAAGTTTATTAAATAGTACATATTGATTCTTCGATACTAATGGCAACAGCAAGAAATACTAATAATACTAAAGTTGGTTCTCGCCCCAAGGCTGGAAGAGCGGAACTTCTTGCTAGCAATATTTCAAAGAACAATACTGCTAAACAAAATTATACTGCAATAGAATATGGAAATGATCACGGATCAATAAGTTTTGGACATATTCATAAACAAGGAGATGTAACTTCCGATGTTCTAATTGAAGCATCAGATGCTAGACATTCTATTGTCCTTGATAAGGATGGTCCTAGAAAAGGTGGAACCCAGATCACAGCACCAGGAAGAATATCAATCGAATCTGGAGTTGATAAGAGTGAAGGTGAAGATACTCTATTCATTCATTCTTGGAATGGAAATATAGATATAGTGGCAACTAATGGGAAACTTAGACTTCAGGGAACTGATATTGAACTTACTGCTGTAGGTGAGGGTGGGTCAAAGGGAAATATTAGATTTACTGCAAAGGGAGGAACAATCGAATCAAATAGTGATAAATTATTGCTCAACGCTACAACTTTATATAAATTAGCAACTCCTGGGACAGCACAAATACTTTCAAATACTGTTATGCAAATATATTCTCCATTAATTCGTGGAGTGACTGATGCTGTTACTAATAAGAATGATAAGAATAACAATAAACGCACAAGACAACAACTTTCAAAATAGGAGAAAACAATGGCATTTTTAATGGATGATAGCGCGATTGGTGGTCAAATTTGTGTTGGTGCTGGAGTAGCAAAAGCACTTGGACTAGGCAAAAATAAAATTAATGGATCTGCTTATGTTGAAGGTCCTCTTCAAAGTGGACAAGCAGGAGCGCATAATACCTGCAAAGCGACTTTAATGCTTGGACCTTTGACTAATCCTGATGCTAAAACTAGTCCACTATATTCATTATGGTGTAGAATGTATGCAAGGTTTCAAAGTTTTGTAAGAGTTGATTTATTACTCAAGTCTCCTTATATTGAAGCAAAGATTGTAAGAACACAAATCCTTCAAGCATCAATTAAAAACTTTGTGATTCCTCATCCAACAAAACCTGGAAAGCAACTAGTTCATACTTGTCTTGAAGGTCCTGAGAATGGAGTTTACGTTCGTGGTAGGTTGTTAAATAAAAATGAGATTGAACTTCCCGAATATTGGACAAAACTTGTAGATGAGAGTACAATTACAGTATCTTTAACTCCTGTTGGAGCTCATCAAGATATTATTGTAAAGAGAATCGGAGATAATAAAGTATATCTTCAAGCAAGACCAGGTATTCCTGTGAATTGTTTTTATCATATATTTGGAACAAGAAAAGATGTTCCTACGTTAGTTACGGAGACTGAAGAATAATGCCCTTTTCATTTAGAAAATATGGAACCTTTACTGGTCCTGGTGTAGATATTGAGTATAGGGATAATGATGATTTTTCATTAGATCCTTTTGATGGATATTTTAATCTTAATGATGTTTCGATGGTTCTTGCAAACACCACCGAATCTCCTGCAGACTATGTTTATTTTCATTTAAAAGGATCCAATACTAAAAATGTAACTTTAGAAGCAAGTTACGGACCTATCGTAAAGGCTAATGTTTTAGTTGAAACCTTAAATGTTACTGGAATAGTAAAAGCTGATATTGTTAAAGCAAAACAGTTTATTGGAAGAATCAATACTCAGGGATGGAAACACTTTGATATTCAGCATCCTACAAAAGAGGGGCATCGTTTACGTCATAGTTCCCTTGAAGGTCCTGAAAATGCTGTTTACTATAGAGGAAGACTGAAGGATAATAATGTAATAGAACTACCAGAGTATTGGCGTGGTTTTATTGATCCAGAATCAATAACAGTTAATCTAACTCCTCACGGAGTTTATCAAGAACTATATGTAAAGAATATTGAATGGGGAACTCGAATAACTATTGTAAATAATCTTGGTGGTCCTATTGATTGTAGTTATGTTGTATGTGGGGAAAGAACCGATGGACATAAGTTAATCGTTGAATATGAAGGACAAGCACCAGAAGATTATCCTGGAACTTACGATGAATAAGAGAATAAAATGACAAGTGTATCAGATATTAAAGTATTAACAACAGAATCCTTAGCAGATCTTTCAATCTCAGATACTGCTCTAAATGGTGCTCTTGGTACAGCTACCTCTGAGTATTCAGCGTATCTTGTTCCTTGTGTTGGATATGATAATCTGATTCTGGATAAGATTGATGAGATTAATCTTAAAAAATCTCAGATAGTAACCTTATTGACAAATCATTATGATAAGTTAGTTGCTAACTGTGCAGCGGCACCAAAAGATCCTGGTGTACCTGGTGTCTCTAACGGTTCTTTTGTTGCCGCATCTGGAATCAAAAGTGATGCTTGTTTAATAGATACCAGTATTATTAGTGTTGCCTCAACTGCTATTGTTTCTGGAACTCTTACCACTTTTGGATATAACTGCCAAGTTTTTATCAATGGTTCTGGGGGAGTTGGTATTGGAACAACAGAACAGTGTGATGTTGGTGTTAGAGGAGAGGTAAGAAAAGAGACCTTATATTCTCTTGTCTATCCATATCTTGAAACTATGAATATAAGTGTTGATGATTGGACTGGAATTAGTCCACTTGACGGTGCTATATTGGAATTTGCAGTTGTTCCTGTTGGCAATTTTTCTTATGTTGGTGTTGGGACTACAAGCGTTGGTATAGGAACAACAAGAAATGATTTGGGAATAGGTAAATCAGTATTTCAGTTTACTGATGTTTATGATCCCAACTTAATTCATAAAAACCAGTCAGAACTGCTTGGTTATTATTATCCGATTAATGATCCAGGGTGTGGAACAACAATTACGACAGCAGTTCAAACTTTGGAAAATGAAATTATCACAATCCGAAGTGGTATTAGCACTCTCATACCAGTTGCCAATACGGCAAGACTTTTAAAAGTTGATGTTCAAATTGATAAGTGGTGGATAACAAAGGTTCAGTCTGACAATTCGAACAGTACGTCCAATATACAGACATATAATGACAATCTGGATAGTGTCCCATACACCCCTTGACTCCCCCACCCCACGGTGCTATGATACTTAGGTAATGAACGGACGACCGAATGCAAGACGAGTACCTCTCACGGTGTGTGGTGGACCCTATCAAGCGTACAGTGTATCTGTACTCCAGTGAAGGGTCAGAAAAACAAGTGACCTGTGATACTGTTGATGAGTTTATGAATGTACTAGAGTTCGTTCGTGCTACCGTTGATGAAGATACTCTCTCATACGCAAATCCACTTTAAAAACCATTTTAGGTCGAAAAAAACTCCGGTAAATTTTTACGCACGATACTTTTTTTAAAAATGCGTCCAGAAACAAGACAATCGATGGAAATGCTGTTCGCAGCAAAATGGAATATTCCAGAAGCAGCAAAAAACTGTAATCTCACCAATAAAGAAATGAAGATTACTTTTAATGAGTACTGTACTTTACATCCTCCAACTTATGTGGTAGAATCTAACAACCAACTCAACCTTTTTTGAGTTTTTTACGTCACCTTGTCGGAATTGGTCTACGAAACGCACTTAAAATGCGTCGGGCGTTATGCCCTTGCGGGTTCGAGTCCCGCAGGTGACATTATTTTGGTTATATATAACTATTAGTTATATCGAACTAAATGCCATATAAAGATAAAGAAAAGCAAAAGGAAGCACAGCGTCTGTGGGCAAAGAAAAAATATAATGTCTCTGGAAAAAAAGGAGATGTGTCTCTTCAAAGAAGAAAGCAAATGGTTATAGATGCAAAAAGTGTTCCTTGTTCTAGGTGTGGCGAAAAACACCCACATTATGTTATGGATTTGCATCACATAAATCCAGAAGAAAAAGAAGGTATGATAGGATACTTTGTAAAATCTGGCAACTATCAATCACTTCAAGAGGAAATAGATAAATGTGTATGCGTATGTGCAAATTGCCACAGATATATACATCAACATAAAGAGCACTTGACATTTGATAATCCACATACTACAATACTAAAAGAAGTTATAAACAACCTCTAAATAAACAAAAGTAGGAAAAATTCCTATGAAGTACAGAATAGATGCCAGATATGTATGGTATAATCGCGGAGCACAAATTGTTCTGATGTACTTCATAAATCAAATTCCTTTTACTTTTGATGATGTTCCAGATGACGGTCTTTATGATCTAAGTCTGATTGAAATAGCAGACAACGAAAGACGATACGAACCAGAGGACTTGTACCAATCTTCTTATTACCTTATAATGGAAGAATGTCATCCTCTTATGTTTGAACTTGATCTGGAAAATCCAGAAATGTTGCCTGCTGATTAAATGCCCTTGTAGCTCAGTGGTAGAGCAACGGTTTTGTAAACCGTTGGTCGTCTGTTCGAATCAGATCGGGGGCTTTGAGTTCATAAAAAACTCCAATGTCATTACTTTCACAAAAAGATAGAAATCTTACTATTGAAGCACTTCAATATCTTGCAGAAAATATAGATAAAAAAATGTTTAATAACCCCCCACAAAGAGAAGAACTGCAAAATAAAAAAACTCAAGTTCTAACTCTACTTAATTGGATTAAACTAGAATATCAGAAAAATGAAGATTAATCTCTGGTATTGTGAATCTATGAAGCAGTGGAGATGGACTCTCATAGATGACCATCGCCCAATTGTCAAAATGGAATCGGGGCAACAACCAGATCTCCGCGATGCGATGAATGATGTTGCAAATACTGTAGAATATATGATGAAATCCTAACAAAAATGAGTAAAAATACTCAGTTTTTTATAGATAAAGTAAGTAAAGAAGAGATCAAAAATCTTCTTTACAATTTTCATTATCTAAAAGACGAATCAAAGGATTTTAAAAGTGGATATAACTACGGTTTATTCAAATCCAGTGTTTGTGATGTGTTGCATATCGGCAACTGTCTCGCTGCTTGTGTCTTTACTAAGATCCCCGTCCCAGAAATAGCAGTTGGAGCATTTGGGTTACAAAGGCACGAACAAGAAGGTCTTTATGAACTTTCAAGATTATGCGTGCATCCAGATATTCAAAAAACAGAATATAATATTACTTCTTGGTTCGTTAGTCGTTGTATAAGGAGGTTTAGGAAAGATGCCCGCGTTCGTTGTATTCTTAGTTACGCTGATGCTAATCACCACTCTGGAGTTATATACAGAGCTTGCAATTTTACTTACTACGGTTTAACTCACCCCAAAAAAGATTTCTATTATGCTGATGGAACCAAGCATTCAAGAGGTTCTGTAAAGGGTGCTGAAGGTGAGTGGAGAGAAAGAAGTCGAAAGCATAGATACCTGATGATATTCGATAAAGATTTAAAAAAAAGGTTGACTTGGAAAGAAGAAAAGTGGTATAATAAACAAGACGATACTGAATCGTTACAGTGACCCAAAACGTGTGACTTCAGAACCACCTTCGGGTGGTTTTGTTGTTTAATAAATAACTTATAACGGAAACTATAAGTATTAATAAGATGGGTCTTTCACGCCTGGAAAATTTTCTGAAGTCTGTTCGTGGTACAATTCTTTATGTAGATCCCAACAGTCTTGACGCTACTGATAGTATTGAAAACCAAGGAAATAGTTTAACAAGACCTTTTAAAACTATTCAAAGGGCACTAATAGAGGCAGCAAGATTTTCATACCAAAGAGGACTGAATAACGATAGATTTGGTAAAACAACTATTCTTGTTTATCCTGGAGATCATATAGTTGATAACCGTCCAGGTTGGATTCCTGACGGATCAAATAATTTTAGATTGAGAAACGGTCAAACTTCAAATGATTTTCCTCCATTTGAACTCAGCACCAACTTTGACCTTTCTGATCCAGAAAATGCTCTTTATAAGTTGAATAGTATACACGGTGGCGTTATAATACCAAGAGGAACTTCGATTGTTGGTTTGGATCTTCGTAAAACCAAGATTCGTCCTAAGTATGTTCCTAATCCAACAAATGATAGTATTGAAAGAAGTGCAATTTTCCGCGTAACTGGTGGTTGCTATTTCTGGCAGTTCTCTATGTTTGATGCTGATCCAAACGGTCAGTGCTATATTGATTATACAAATAATTTATTTGTTCCTAATTTTTCTCATCACAAACTAACTTGTTTTGAATATGCTGATGGAACAAATAATGTCAGTATTACTGATGAATTTTATCCATCTGGGTTAAATTATGATCGTACCGATCTTGATATGTATTATGAAAAAGTTGGTCTTGCATATGGACCAGCTTCTGGTCGTACAATTGAACCAGATTATCCATCAGCTTCACTTGATATTGAACCAAAGATTGATGAATATCGTATTGTAGGTTCTACTGGTCTTTCTGTAGGAATTTCAAGTATTCGTGCTGGTAACGGTTCTACACCAACCACAACGATTACTGTAGACATAGAGTCCACAGTTGCTGGTTTAGAAGTTGATACTCCAATTCGTATTAATGGTGTATCTTCTGATGGATATAATGGTAATTATGTAGTAGTAGAAAAAATAAGTGATACTAGAGTTACCTATAAAGTTCAAAATGCCCCATTAGTTGCTCTTCCATCTCCAATAGGATCTACATTATCATTAGCATCTGATACCGTAACTTCAGCATCTCCATATATCTTTAATATTTCGTTGAGATCTGTATATGGAATGTGTGGTGTTCTTGCTGATGGAGACAAGGCATCTGGATTCAAATCAATGGTTGTTGCCCAATTTACTGGAATTGGTCTTCAGAAGGATGATAATGCTTTCGTTCTTTATAATGAAGGAACTGGCACTTATGAAGATAATACTAGTTCTGGAAATGAAACAATCAGCACAAATTCTAGAGCAGTATTTAAACCATCTTATAAAAACTTCCACATAAAGTGTATTAATGATGCGTTTATTCAGAACGTTTCTATATTTGCGATTGGATATGCTGAACACTTTAGTGTAGAGTCTGGTGGCGATCAATCAATTACCAACTCCAACTCAAACTTTGGAGCAAAGGCTCTTGTTGCGTCTGGATTTAGAAGGAATGCATTCTCTCAAGATGACCAAGGATATATTACGCATATTATCCCACCAAAAGAACTCCCAAATGATGAAGTATCAATTGAATTTAATGCAATAGATGTCGCTTCTACCGTTGGAGTTGGAACAACAAATGAGAGATTATATCTCTATGGAGAGACGAACCAAGATATTCCTCCCGAACACGTTCTTGATGGATATAGAGTAGGTGCTAGACAAAATGATGCTCTGAAAGTTTTAATCTCTGTTGGTGGAGCAACTACAGAATATAGTTCTAGAATTGTAATGACCAATTCTCAAACTAGTTCTGAGAAATCTTTCAATGTAAATAGGAGTTCCATTGGAATTAACTCCATCGGTTCTTCCAGTCAAGGTGGGACTGCGAATGTTATTACATTAACTGCACCTCATACTTTTGAAAATGGAGAATCTGTTCGTGTTATAAGTGCGACTGGACAACTTCCAGATGGTTTGACTCCAAATACTGTTTACTATGCAATTACTAGTGGTCTTTCCACAAACGTAAATATTAAACTTGCCAAAACTCTAAATGATGCTAAAAATTTATCAGCAGTTTCTATCAATAATAGTGGTGGTAGTTTAAGTATTGTAAGTAGAGTATCTGATAAAGCACCTGGAGAACTTGGGCATCCTATTCAATATGATACCTCTGCTGGTCAGTGGTATATTAAGGTTTCTACTTCATCTACAGACAATACCATTCATCCAAGAGTTGTTGGGTTGGGTACAACTTCTCTTGGTTCAGCAACAGCAAGAACTTATATCAATCGTAGAAAATATAACAGAAATGCTAATGATAGCATTTATAGAATTCGTTATGTGCTTCCTGCATTTACCGGTGGTAGTTATGCAAGACCACCTAGTGATGGATTTATTCTTCAGGAATCAAATACTACTAGCGGAGCATCAAACACAGAAATTCAAAAATACTTTGGAAGTTCTGGTACTTTGAATGATATTAGTGAACTTAGAAACTTTAGGTTTATTGCAGATGCAAACTGGAATGGATCATCAGCATCTATTGTTACGGAACTTCCTCATAATTTGCGAGTAGGTTCAGAGGTTGAGATTGCTAATATTACTAGCACCTTGAATACTTCTGGTGTTGGAAATTCTGGTTTCAACGGAACTTATACAGTTTCTGGTATTACAAGTGCAAGACAATTTTCTTTTGACCTGGACAATAACCCCGGAACATTTACTAATGATATAAACGTAAGAACCACTTCATTACCATATTTTAAGAGAAAGAGATATAATACTACTTATTATATTCAAAGGAATCAGGAAGCTCAAAAGTATGTTCCTGGAAAGCAGGATGGAGTTTATTACTTAACAATACTAAATTCTTCAAATTCCCCTGCCGTTGCTCCATTTACTGACGAAAAATATTCTCAGCCAGTTAAAGAACTCTATCCTCAAGTTAATCGTGATAATCCAGTATCTGATCCAGAGGAAACAAAATCTTTTGCTTCATCATCTCTGATTGGAGAAGTCGTTGTAAGTGACGTAAGAAATAGTATTACCAAAGAGACGATTAATAAAGTTCTTTCGGATACTGATGTTGGTGTAGGAGTCACTAATATTATTTCATCATCGAATTCAAGTCATACTGTTTATACTTCAATTGATCATGGTTTAAACAGAGTTACTAAGGTTAATATTACTTATGGTGGTGTTGGTTATGGTTATGGTTCT
>JACCDY010760976.1_pt1 | contig 37120 bp, 25 predicted proteins | sample 7446391 | NCBI WGS metagenome assembly JACCDY01 (sample SAMN15323451, study PRJNA562643) | freshwater metagenome | isolation source: river surface water | place: USA:Blue River Watershed | collected 2017-08-18 | reverse complement strand
TTCCTTTTGGAAGATAGTGTATGGTCAACAACAAAGAGTGATTATGTAGTATTTGTTCCAGTTGAGAATCCAAAGAAAGGACTTTTCAAAAAAGACATGAAAGGTATTAAACACCTTGAACTTATCAAGTTGGTTCAACAGAATTGGGTTAACGCTGGTACAAATCCTGAAAAGTGTGTTTATAACCCAATCAACCATAATACTTCTTGTACTGTCATCATTGATGACAAGGATGCAATTGTTGATTACATTTGGGATAATAAGGACGAATTCACTGCGGTCTCATTTATGTCCGACTATGGTGACAAGGATTTTAACCAAGCACCATTCACCTCAGTACTTAACTTGGAGGAACTTGTGGAAGAATATGGTAAAGGTGCCGTATTAGCCTCAGGATTGGTTGTAGATGGTCTTCATTACTTCGACAACAACCTTTGGTTAGCATGTGACACACTTCTTGAAAATCTTCCTGTAACAGGGACAAGAGAACAAGTATTGTTGAGGAAGTATTGGTTAGAGAGAGCCAAGAAGTTTGCGAAGAACTACTTCAAAAATGACATGAGGAGAATGGTTTATTGTTTGAAAGATGTACATCTCTTCCACAAATGGGAAACAGTTACTCGTCAATTCAAAGAAGTTAACTTCGGTGAAATTCTTGATAAACCACAATACAAGGACATTGGTGATTTTGGTGCGATTGCGTGTTCTGGTCCAAATGGAAGTTGCGAGATTACTCGTATTTAATTAAAAAATACATAATAAAAAAAAGGACCTGATAACACGGGTCCTTTTTTTTATATATTTATTATTATGAATTTACAAGAACAAATATCAAGAATTAAATCCATGATGGGTTTAACTGAAATGAAAATTGATGATAGTGGGAATTTACAAGATTTTGAAGAAAATATATTTGATGAATTTCCTGAAGAAGTATTAAAAACTTTAGAAGAAAATTATCTATCTTATATTATGAATTTTGATTGGAACAAAGTTCAAGATTCATTTATAGATGGTGATAAATTTGATAGTGAAGGATTTGGTCGATGGATAGAAAATCATAAACAATCACAATTGAAAAAAAATATAAATAAAATTATTTCAATTGTTAGAAGAGATATGATTCTTATCAAAAGAAGAAAATATTCAGAACAGGCATTGAGAAAGTTTGAAGAATTATTATTATCAGTTTTTGGTAGTGATATTAAAGGAGAAGCGTTATCTGAGTTTGAAGCAGCGGCATTATTGTATGCTGGTTTTATGGATGATGTGGATACACAGATAGAAAAAATTGAACAAGCATTCCGAGATGCAAAAAAAATAGTAGATGATAATGGAGATATTGATTATTCTAAAATAACAAAAAGTACTCTTTTTGATGGTGAACATATGAGTTATCCTAAGTTCGAGAGATTCATAGAAAAAAATCCACAATATAAAAGAACATATAATATATGGAAAAAATTACATGATAAATATTTTAATGACTCTTATGAAACAAGATTAGTTGCTTATTATGAATATAGTATCAAATTTGAACAATTATATAGATTATATAAATTTTTAATTCAATTAAAAAAAGAAAAAAATTTATTATGAATAATCAAGATAGGATATATATAGATTGGAACGAAAATTATGGTAAAACATTCAAATTGGTTCACACACCTGAAGGTAGACAATCGGGAGAATGGTCACCAAATTTAGTTTCAGTTGTTACTCCTGAAAATGGTGATGCGTGGACAGACTGGATTGAATTAGAAAATACGGATAGTTGGAAAGAAAATTGGGATAATATACAAAAAAGTTTGGGAGACCACAAGTATAATCAAATCATTAGAAGTATGAGAACATTAGATAATTTACAAGAACAAATATCAAGAATTAAAAAATTAATTCAGGAAATTAATATTAATAATGAATTCAAAATATCTTATAAATATAATCCTGAAGTTGAGGATTTACAAAAATTATTATTTGATAAAGGATATTATATTGGTAATTTTGGACCTAAAAAAAATGGTATTGATGGCAAATATGGTCCATTGACAAAGGCAGCACATGACGCATTGAAAAATGATATTGTTCCAAAAGAATTTAATAATAATGTAAAAACATTACCAAAAAAATTTGATGATAGGAATTTTGATGTAAACAATAATACTTCAACCAAATTAAAAAATATAATTATAGGTGATTCTCAAACACCTTATGTAGACATGAATACAACAAAAGCAAGTCGTATATCAAGTCAACCAGGTAAAAGTTCATTATGGGAAGGTGGTAAATCAGTTTCTTGGTTAATTTCGGCATTGGAAGATTTTCCAATAACACCTGATGTAAATAATGTAATAATAGTAATTGGTACAAATGGTGGTTTTGGTAAATATATGAGAGATAATATCCCAAAATTATTTAATTTATTAAGAAATAAATTTCCTTCGTCTAAATTCTATGTAGTACAAGGTTCTTGGGGTTGGGGAGCATTGAAAAACATTAATATAAATGATGTGAGAAGTTACTATCAAAAATTTGAGATTGAAGGAGCGAAAATTATTGAACCACCTATAGGTCCAATTGAACCACACGGAAATAAACCAATTTATAAAATAATTGGTAAAAATATCGATTCATATTTATAATTAAAAAAATAATCATGAAAGAGTTTATTCAAAATGTTCATTATTATTTAGATGAAACCAGAGTAGTATTCACAGAACAATACCATATTGAAAGAGGTTATTGTTGTGGTTCAAAAAGTGGAGGATGTAGACATTGTCCATATGAACCAAAAGGAGAAAAGGGAAACACCAAATTAAATAAAGATTCGGATGAATAAACTTATCTATTCCAAAATGCATTAGAAATTATTCTTTCTTGGTCAAAGGCTTCTTCTTCAAATTTTGGTATTTCATCACTATGATATAATTCTTTATATTCTTTCCATGAAATTGATTTACCATCAAACCATATCTTTTCATCTTTAATTTTTAATCTACCATCTTCCATTTGTTTGGCATGTACTAATTCGTGTGCTAATCTTCGAACAAAACCATTTTTTGTATCGTCAAAATTTATTTGAACAATAAATTTATTACTTCTATCATCGTATTTGACAGAAGCCATTTGTTGACTCATTGAAATATCATCAAAACGAGAATTTTTATTTACTAATAAAATATCTGATTTTATATTTAGATATTCTTTTATAAAATTCAAAGCATCTAAACTTAAATCCTTATTAACATTCTCATTTAAAAATTTTCTTAATTTGGTTTTAATAATTTTTTCCAAATCTTTCATAATTTTATTTTATATATAAGTATTAAAATAAAATACAAGTAATAAAGATTCGAATGAATAATTCGAGTTTTTTTATTTAATAAAATTTAATCATTAGTTATATTTATTGTTATGGCAGTTACATATGGAATAGATTTTCCGTTTAGAGATAGTGACAAAGGAGACTTTTTGAGAATGACAGATACCCCTGAGAAAGAGGTAAGGGCCAATCTAATTCATTTATTATTAACAAGAAAAGGCACACGTTATTATTTACCAGATTTTGGTACAAGAATATATGAATACATATTTGACCAAAATGATTTTGTATCGTGGAATTTAATTGAGGAAGAGATTAGAGATGCAATTAAAAAATATATACCAAATCTTGATATTAATTCTATTACAGTCATAAATGCTGAAACTGACCCAGATGAACCTAAAAGTGTGTCTGAAGAAGAGGATGATAGGTTATTTAGAATTTCAGACCAATCAACAAAACCATATACAGCAAAAGTTAAGATTGATTATACCGTCAATAATGGGGCATTTTCATCATCTGATTTTGTAATTATAAACATATAACATGGCAAAAAAGATATCATATGCAGTTCGCGATTTCGCGAGTTTAAGACAGGAACTTGTTAACTTAACAAAATTATATTACCCTGATTTAGTAAAAAATACTAATGACGCATCAATATTTTCTGTTTTATTAGATTTAAATGCTGCAGTTGCAGATAATTTACATTTTCATATTGATAGAGTTTGGCAAGAAACAATGTTGGATTTTGCGCAACAAAGACAATCTCTTTTTCATATTGCCAAAACATACGGACTAAGAATACCAGGTAATAGACCGTCAGTCGCATTATGTGATTTTTCAGTGAATGTTCCTGTAAGAGGAGATAAAGAAGATGAAAGATATTTGGGGGTATTGAAAAGTGGTGCACAAGTTTCAGGTGGAGGGCAAGTATTTGAAACAGTTGAAGATATAGACTTCTCAAATCCGTTTAATAGTAGAGGTGAACCTAACAGATTAAAAATACCAAATTTTGATGGTAATAATAAAATCATATCGTACACGATTACAAAAAGAGAACCTGTTGTTAATGGTGTAACAAGAGTTTTTAGAAGAGTTATTACAGAAGTAGACCAAAGACCGTTTTTAAAAATATATTTACCTGAACAAAATGTGTTAGGTGTTGTCTCTGTCATTCACAAAGAAGGAACAACTTTTGGAGCGAATCCAACCACCTCAGAATTTGATTCAACAGTAAATAAATGGTATGAAGTCAAATCTCTAATGGATGATAAAGTATTTGTTAAAGACCCCACATCAGCCTCAGACACACAGAATTTTGTTGCTGGTGATTACATTGATATTACTAATAAGTTTATAACAGAATATACTCCTGAGGGATATTTCTTGATGACTTTTGGTTCAGGAAATGTAGACCCGTTAGACAATTTAGATGAATATATTACAAATAATATGAAAGTGAATTTGGGTTCATATTTGAATAATATTTCATTAGGTGCTGTACCTAAACCAAACACAACAATATTTGTAAAATATAGAATAGGTGGAGGAAAAGATACAAATTTAGGTGTCAATATCATTCAAAGTATTGATAATGTGGAGTTTAATGTTTTAGGACCAAACACATCAATTAATTCTCAAGTAGTTCAATCATTGAGGGTTACAAATATAACTCCTGCAATAGGTGGAGCCGACCAACCTACGATAGAAGAAATCAGAAATATGATTTCTTATAATTTTGCAGCACAAAATAGAGCAGTTACACTTAATGATTATAAATCATTAATCGAAAACATGCCATCAACATTTGGTGCACCAGCAAAAGTAAATGTAATAGAGATTGATAATAAAGTTAATGTTAAGGTACTCTCATATGATGATAAAGGAAATTTAACAGACACAGTGTCAAACACTCTCAGAAACAATATCATAAATTATTTGAGAGAATATAGAATGATAAATGACTATATTGAATTAGATAACGGGCAAGTTATTGATTTAAAATTAGAAATTGATTTAGTAATTGATAAAAATGTTTCTCAAACAGATGTGTTAAAAACTGCAATTTCAGAAATAACTGAATACTTTTCTATAGATAAAAGAAAAATGGGTGACCCCTTATTTGTAGGTGATTTAATTAGATTAATAGGTCAAATATCAGGTGTTGTGAATGTTATTGACATAAGAGTTTTTAATTTGACTGGTGGAGAATACTCAAGTTCAGAGGTGTCTCAATCATACAAAGATTCATTAACTAAAGAAATATTGCAATCTGATATGACAATTTATATGAAGTCTAATCAAATTTATCAAATTAGATTCCCTAATAAAGACATAAAAATAAGAGTAAAAACATTAGGTACGACTACATTTTAAATTGTTTTTTATTTATAATAAAAGAAAATTTCATTTTTTTCTATTTATTATAGATGATACAAAAACATAGAATTTCCACAGATATTGGAATAGACCAAAAAATTGTTGTTGAACTCAAACAGGATTACGATTTATTAGAAATTCTGTCATTGAAGTTTACACAAAACAATATATATACCTCATTATGTTCTGATTATGGGGTTGTTGTTGGTAGAGTTTCCGCAAATAATGGTTTAGGTATACCAAATGCAAAAGTTTCTATTTTTGTACCTCAAGACCCAAACGATGAGAATGACCCTGTTATATCCGCATTATATCCTTATATAGAACTTGAAGACAAAAATCAAGACGGGTATAGATATAATTTATTACCATCAAAAAAACAACATGGTGGACACGTTCCAACTGGTACGTTTCCAAGTCAATCGGATGTACTTGGTAGAGAAGAAGTTTTAGAGGTCTACGAAAAATATTACAACTATACGGTCAAAACAAACGAATCTGGTGATTTCATGATATGGGGAGTACCTGTTGGTCCACAAAGAATACATATTGATGTTGACCTATCAGACATTGGTTGTTTTTCTCTGAGACCATATGATTTTATTAAGAAAGGTATAGGTGAGGATAACTTTGATAGATTTTACAATTTTAAATCAAGTACAGACGTTGATGGTTTACCACAAATAGTAAGTTTTGATAAAACAATTGAAGTATTTCCATTTTGGGGAAATACTGAATTATGTGAAATAGGAATAACAAGAACAGATTTTGATTTATCAACTGTTGGTGTCAAAATAGAACCAATATCATTAATTCTCGTTTCTTCATTCACCGATGATAATAGTGATGCGGTAAAAAGAAATGGTAAAATAAGAGCAAAATCTGGATACAAATGTAATTTACAAACATCGCCAGGTAGTATTGAATGTGTTAGATATACAGGGAAAAAAGTAATTGGTTCAGATGGAAAATCAGTTTACCCTGAATTAGAATATTTCAAGGTTGTTGAGGTTATAGATGAAGATGGTAGTTCAATGGTAGTTTTACCAATGAATATGGAATATGTTTACACAAATGAATTTGGTGAACAAGAAATTACAAATGACACAAACAAAGGAGTTCCTACCTCAACTGTAGCGAGATTCAGGTTTGGATTAGACTTTCAAGATAGAAAAAAAGCAACCGCAAAATACCTCGTTCCAAATATCAGAGAGTTTAACCCTGATATTACGAGAGGACTGAATACAAGATATGAATATAGTATGGGGATGTTGGCAACATATCAATTCTCCGATGTGTTTGAAGATTATCTTACTGTTTTACCACCTACAACTGCGGTTACATTTGATACAACAAATTATACCACAACAGTTAGAAATCATAAAAGGGATTTAATGTTAGGTGTTAATAACGATGGAATACCTGAAGATTATTTTTATAAATTTACATATGCAAAAGTCTATACCATTTCATCATTTCAAGGTACACATTATGAATCATCAAGAAGAGACGCGTTTTTAGGTGTAAAACAAATTAGACCAAAAATTGAAAATGACTGTTCATCTAAAGTAAATTATTTTCCAACAAATTTCGGTTTTAAAAATAGGTCAGACTTTAGTTTACTAATCTCACAATTTGTATTATTTGCATTATTTATTGCATATACTGTATTCACAAAAGTAGGAGAATTAGTGGGTGGATTCTTTTATTCTGTCAGTGATTTCTTTTATAATATATATTTTGGATGGCCGTTTAAATGGAGACCATTTGAAAGATTTTCTGAACAATTGAAGGATTTTGGTTATAGAATACAAGACAGATTTACCTTACAATTACCTTTAGTAATTTATCCTGATTGTGATGAATGTACATCTGATGATGATTCAATAAGTAATGACATTTCTTTCGCAAATAATTATTGTAGAGTTGGTGAAGTTAAATTAAAAGTAGATAACTATACAATATCAGGTAATAAATATGTTTTATTATATATTAAGAATTCACAAAGTTCTACTAATTTCAGTAGTAGTGCAACAACAGGCACAACACTTATTCCTGAATTGTTTCCGAATGAATCTTCTAAATCAAATGAAGGTTTATGTGCAACAGGGTCAACAATATCATATAGTACATTAGATAATTTACATAATCAAACAGTTACGATAGCGGGAGACCCCAATACCTCAAAATATTTTGCAACCGTTTATCCATCAACATCAGCAAATAGTACAAGTTTTACAGAATTTATTATATTTTTTAACAATGGTACCGATACTATTGATTCCAAGTTCATCATAGACAATGGTTCAGGTATCATGACTTCTGTTGGTTTAGGAACGGGGAAATATATTTTATTCACTTATGACGAATGGAATCAAATTACAGGTATCAATTATGATGAAGGAACTATTGATGATACAAATACATTCGCAGTATTGAGAATACACGATAGGTCGGCATTAATATCAAATGCAACAACAGAAGATGTGATTACTATAGAACAAGGATGCGCTAAATATGATTCAGTATTTGATGAGGGATTAGTTAAAACATATCTATGGAGTACATATTCAACTTATGGGTCACCAACTACCCCCTTAAACCCCCCAACATACCCAAGTGGATATCAAGAATCTTTGACAAAACCATTAGGTTATACTTTATTATCAACAATAATAGGTGGTTCAAATACTCAAAGATTACCTTATAAAGTTACATGGAAAAATATTGGTAATTCAACATACGATAGAAAAACCAAATCAGGTTTGTCAGAATTCAGAGATGGTTTATTTACTATAATACCTGTAATAAAAGGGCAATCAAAAAATTTAAAATCAATTCGAGAATGGTATAATAGGAGAAGAGTAAATTTATCATTTTGTGGTGGGATACTCAACTATTCGTTTATTGACAATTGGTTATCAGGAGTATTATATTTTTTCAAATTTGATAGAAGAATAAGATGGGATAACATACAAAATTATGATTTAAATCAAGGAGGTTCGAAATTTCCGAGAGAACTTATATTTTTTAATGTTCTTGATGAAAATTTTTATTATAGATGTACACCATACAAATATGATAATAATGGTGGTGATTTTGTTGGTCAACAATATCATAAAGTAAATAACGTATATCAAAAACAAATATTACATCCTACAACTTTTTATGATTTAGGGGTAAGAGACGAATTTTTGTATGAAATATGTATCGACCCGAAAGTAGACCCAACTTGTTCTGTAGTAAGAGATATTTCGGTCACATCTTATCAAGACCCTGGTAATGTATTAGAACATGCATTAAATTATAGATTAGATGCTAGTAATGCTAAGTTGAAAGTCGATGAATTTTTTAGTGGCACTCAGTACGGGTCAAATATAAAAGTATTGGATGGTGATATATTACAATTAATTTCTATTAATTGTGAATCGGGAATAGAAGAGTTCGATTTAGATAGTCCACATTATTTTATATACAATAATGAATATATGGACCCTGAAGACCCATATTTCGATTCGTATTTCAAAAGAAATGGTTTGTATGGACCAACACCTATTGATTTTAAATTTGACAATAATGGTGCATTTGTTAGAGGATGTTTAAATAAACGTTTAGGTGATTTTTCACAAAAAGTACCATTTTATTTATGGGACAAATTAGATGACGGATTTGGAGGGTACGGACAAATTTCTGATATGCAGAAATGGGATAGACAGAATATCGCAGTAATGAAATTACAAAGAATATTTTCTGTTTCATCATATAATTCAACAACAACAAATTATTTAATGGCCGATGGTGAGGAAGAGTATCTTTTGAAACCAATGACAATCACACATCCAACCTACAATTTAGAGGGAAACTTTGAAACAATGTTAGAACGATTTGAGGTTATAAGTGACGTTGCACCAGATACGTCTACAAATGGTGCCTCTGAATATGTAGAAGGAGATTTGTGGTTACATGTTTTAATATTCGGAGGGACTGATTATAGAAAAAATCCAGTGAATGGTGATATATATGTTGTTGTAAATAAAACTTGGGTAAAACAACCACAAGGTTATGTATCAACATTATATGAAACATTCTTATTTCAAACTCAGAAAAACTATAGTGGTAGTAAACAAGTTCTTTCTACACCATTTTTATTCTATTTTGGAATAACCCCTGGTAAAACTGCGTTTGATAAATTAATAAAATACTTTGGTCCTAAAGATGTGTTTATACCTGTAGAGTAATGAGAAAAAATAAAGTAATATTACCAACACTAAGATATTTTAACGCTCCTGAAGAGGAATTAAATTCCTTGTTAGAGTTAGATACCACTCAAAATTTAATGAGAGAAAATGATAGAAATATTATTTTAGACGTATCTAAATTATATGATGATGAACGTAATCAAAGTATCAAATATAAGATATATGGTAAAATAAGAATGGTATTTAATAATGAATACGTTGGGTCTACTCAATATGATTATCTAAAAAATAATTTATATCAACTTGGTGTGGGGGAAGTTGGGTCTGACACTGGATATGTACCATATAATGAATTTGCATTATTGAGAAATGATGTGTTGAGAGAAGTAAATATGCCGCAATCTGGTGGTGATATTGTAAATTTTACACCTGATATTAATTTCACAGGACAATATACAGGACATACAACAATAACACCATCAAATGCTCCTTATGCAAATTGGAACATTTATTTATCATATGTATATACATCAGATACGAAATTTCAAATGTCATATACATTATCAAATAATGTCGAATATAAATTTTTAGCTGAGGACGGGATTCCATTTCTAATTGATTCAGATGACAGGTATTATATTTTAAAATCTCCTGTTGAACATGGTATGTTGAAGGGAGAATATGTTGTTTTAAATAATAGTACAATTAGTCTCAATCAATTAATTGATAGAACATTTTACATTGACGATGTGGGGAACGAGGAATATGATTCTGAAAAAACTATAATCAAAATATTGAAGTCTGAATTTATTAATTCAATTACACTGACAAATAATACTGTAATATTTGGTAAAAGATGTTTGAATAAGAAAGACATTACTAATACTATTTCCACCTATTATGTGCACAAACATAAGACATTAACTAATGTGGATGATTACATAATGGATAAACTTGGTTTTGAATCATCTATATGGGAAGATGAAAAAAAATTACTATATGAAAATTCTGCAGGAGAGAATGATTATTTAGTTGAAAAAAATAGAATGGAATCTGTTTTGTATGATTTTAAAAAGCCGTTCAACTTATCAGGTATAACAAATAATTTAGGTTACACACCAACAGAAATTTATACAACAATTGTATTTAGAAATAAAAATGGTTATTTCGAATATCCTCCTAAAATAGGATATAAATTTAACTTTCATGATACTTGGGTAGACCAACATTTTAGTGGTACCACTTCTGAAGAAGATTCGATTACTTATAACACTTTTACAAAGACAGAAAATAACACGACATATACATTTAAGTCAGGAGATAATATTGATTTAGGAACTTCTTTGTATGGAGCATTTGTTGAGTACAATAATTTTGAATTCAAAGAAAGAATTATTAGTGAGTCTTTTCATAAAATCTCACATCCTGTAGATGTATTTGACCATAATCAAGATAGTCCTTCTTATTATTCGGGAGCCTCATCAAACAATACTGTTGGAATATATTATCAACCACATTATAGAATAAAATTGAGACAGTTATCACCATATCTTGAAACATCAAAGGTTTCTGACGTTTATAATTTACCTGAAAATGTAAGGTACTATGAAAACGAAAAATTATGGAAATGGAGAGATTTATATGAACACGGATTTGTTGATGATGAGGGGTTTGGTACAAATTTTCCATTTGTCAATGGTATTCATTATGTTATAAAAAACATCAATTTATATGTAAGAAATGAGAAATCATTTACAAATAAACAAAATGGAATAACATCATTCCTAATAAAGAATATCAATTGTTAAAATGAAAATATTAAGAATAACTGATGATTCACAACTTATTTTAGATTCTGAAAACCATTCTATGAATGATTTAGGTTGGTCGGAATCATTTCTTAGTTATGAGAATGAATTATTAGACATTGTAGTAAATGATTTAGAAAATTATGAAACTGTTAGATATATACATAAAAATTATAGTGGTATAACATCAAACGAAAACGATACTATAGATGATATTTGGATGTATTTTTATTTCTTAAGTGGAACTACGTATGTACAAAATTATGAGGCGGTTGGTATAACAAATAAAGAAAATGCAACATTAAATAAACAAACTACAAGTAGTTTTTTTAGATTAGAGTTTTTTAAAACTCCGAATGACGAAACACCTGATAGAACCAATCGTAAATTAGTTTTCGCGAAAAATATATTGATACCATCAGGTGAAAAATATTATTATACAAGTAATAATTTTAACGACTATGTATTTGTTCCTGTCTTTATAGGGTCAAGTTATAGAAACAAGGAAAATATGTATTTCTTTTGGTTTCAAGATGAAACACCCTATGATGAAACACAATTAACAGGTAATACTTTTTATATGACTGCAAAATTCTTTAACGGAGATGATGGGTCTGTCATTGATTTTGTAAACAATTGCTTCAATACATCTTACGAAATAGTTGAAAATGAAGATATGTATTATAAAGTTTTAATCGACATGAATGAATATTCATATAGGGTTTTTGAATATAATGGAAGTGTTGGTGATAGATGTGGATTAAGAAGTAATCCCATAAAATTTTATGAAAAGGGTGGAGGTAATTGTTAATGGAAAAAAACAAGTATGAACTTTTAAGAAAAAAAATACCAGAAGTAAAACTTGTATCTATAACAAGTCAAAATTGGTATGACCAAAATGATATTTTGATTCCATGGTCTGGTAGTTTATATGTCGGACCTAATAAAAACGATGTTTATTATAATGTCACAGGAAGTATTCCTGTTGGATATTATAAATGGAATGGAACAAAATGGATAACAACAAATCAACAAAAATCTTATTACGATTATAATCTCCCTATATTTTTAGAATCGAAATCAGATGAAATGGGTATTATGGTTGGGTTTGATGGAGATATCGAACAAGTCGAACAACTTGTTAATTTTACATATACACAATCAAACAAAACTGTTACTGTTTATAATACAGTTAACCCTGATAAATTAAGAAAAATAACGGAACAAACATATACTATAAGTTGGGGTGATAATACAACATCAAGTATTTTAGTAAATCAAGGTATAGAAGGGACAAATTTACCATCTGTTTCTCACACATATTCTAATAATGGTGAATATGAAATCAAAATTATTTTGAATTCACCATGGAGCAACAAAAGAATTTCTAAAATAGTTAATGTACCACAAAATTTATTTAAATATAATCCGTTGGGTTCGTTCACAGGAACAACTGTACCTGCATACAGTTATATGTCGGGGAATTCACAAAATTACCTTAATGATTATGATTACACTAACAATACTGGTAACACGATATCAGGATTCACATATTTGTCTATAGGTAAAAGTCGAGTTGATGAGTTAAAACTTTATGGTGTTAATCAATATTCAGGGGTAACATTTGGAACCGATAATATCGGAACATATACTGCATACACAATTGACAATTTATCATATAAAGATTATCCTGATGGTTATACTATGATTACAGGAACAACCGTAGGGTTTACTAAAGAAGAAGTTTTTAATACAGTAATAACAAGAAATGAACATTTTTTAGGTTTTGTTGAAGAACCACAAATATATTCAGACATATTTGTGGATAGAGGGAAACAAAGTGTATTAGAAAATAATTTTAGATTATGTGAGATTGAGAGTACAGGTGAATTAGAAATATATCAGAATGAATATTTCTTGATAAGAAAACAATAAATTTTATATTTATTAAAAAAAGTTTATGTCAATTGGCTCGTATGGCACAGTAAGACCCGCAGATGTTTCACCTGAAGATGTAGATATATTCTATCACTACACACAGAATAGAATTTCAACATCTGAGGTAACATTCAAAAGATTAAATGCAGTTGATATTTTAACTCCAATATATCACAATTCAGATACTACGGACGACGCAAACGCACCAAATATTGAATTATTTGGTGGGTTGTATAATCTGAAAATATCATCCAATGATTTTTCTAATTTAGGGGTATATACATTACATATCAGACCAAAACAAATTAGAACAACAATCACAGATTGTGGTGTTTTAGCATCATTACCATCTGTCAGGGGAATAGTTATTGATTTGTCGAACATACCAAATGAAGATAGAAATAAATTTACCCCGCAGGGTCTTGTAGGGTATAGAATTGAGTATATAAACACAAATGACAATAAAAAAATACCAAATTTTTATCGACTTGTAACATCATCTTTTTATTGTACACCAATAGTTGTGAATTTGACAAGTACAACACAAAAGGCAATTAGGTATCAGTATAGTGACCAAGCAACGAATTTGATGTTTCTAACTGTCACCCCGTCATCGGCACCTTCAAATAAACCAAACACGATACCATTCATTGGTCAACCATCACAAAAAATTATTTTAACTAATACATTTTTTAATCCAACAACAATTGAGATAGAAATGGTTGAACATGACGTAACAACTCTTGCACACGCACTCTATGGAAACCAAAGTAAAGCGGTTTCTTCGGGTATATACACAATATACGATAATAATAATAACATTTATAAACAATATAATCTTTACGAAATTAAAGATGAATTGAATGAAACTCTCTATGAGATAAGAGAAGAAAGAACTGAAATCGATGAGAGTTTAAATTTTGATAGTATTACTGAAATATAATGGCAAGAAGAAAAATACCTAGTCAGGCGGCAAGCGGGGCAGAAACTTTTAATGATAATTTAGTTGGTAGACAAATAACCGATGGTAGTGGTCTATTGGCAAATACTGTCTTTGAATTAGATAAAGTAATACCCGAAAAAGACAACAAGAAATTTAGTACTCAACCATTTTCCGATTTTTTGACATTAGATGATTTACAGGAACAAATTGTAGATTCTGTCACTAATACTACAACGTCAAACAATGAAACAATCAAATTCAAGGATTCAAAGAATGACGGGAACAAATCATTATATGGTTCACTAAAAAAGAGAATATCAGCATCACTAACAAATATAATTGAAAATTATCCTGCAGCATTATTTGTTGATTCTCTAAGTCCTATAACGTCAGATGGTTATTCCGCTAAAAATATTGTATATGATAATAATTTCAATACAACAAGTTTAGATGTTGAAATTTCTATGATTTATAATCCGTTTGAGATTGTAATCACCGAACCAAACTATAGTTTAGGCAATACCGAGGGAAATAAGTTAAGAAATTTTTATTCCGCCTACAAAAATTATGTTTTAGATATTAGTGGTGCGACATATAATATTATTTTTTATAGTAAATCTGAAACAAGTAATTCATTTAAATTAAAAGTTGAAGGAAAACCTTTTACCGTAACTGCGTTTACAGAGAATATATTAATAAGACCAAATAACGGTGTTGTTGAAGAATACTACAAAAATTTAGATGAATTAGAACAAATTCTAATAAACAGAGAAACTACCCCAAAATTTACCTCATCATTTAAAGTACCAAAAGAAAATTTTGACGGTACTAACACTGAATTATTTACTGTTAATATTACATGGCCGACATCAGATGATAATTGGAATCCTAAAATAGTAGGATTAGATTATAACAATTATGTTTTCGAATTAAGTAGTGTTGCCGATGAAATAGACGGATTTAAATCTAACTTGTTTGTTAGATTCATGTCATCACCACAATTATTTGAGTTTGATACTGAAGAACAAAAAGGTGAAAGTATCTTTCAGATATACGGTCAAAGTTTTGATAAGGTAAGAAAATTCATAGATAATATTGCATACATGCGTAATGTTTCCTATGATGCAATAAATAATTTACCTGATTTATTATTAAAAAATCTTTCAAATACATTAGGTCTTGATACGGTGAATTTATCAAACTTAAATTCAATTGATGAATTATTATATACAAGAGTAGATAATCAATATAATGGTATTTCATTAGGTACCAATGTAATTGAATCGGAATATGAATTTTATAGAAGAATACTTGTAAATCTTGCATATCTATTTAAATCAAAGGGTACTAGAAAAAGTATAAGTTTCTTTTTAAGGTTTTTAGGTGTACCAGAACCTATGATATTGATTGATGAATATGTCTATAGAGTTACCTCAATGCCCAAAACATCAGATTTACAGGGTGACATATATGATACAATATTATCAGGTTTAACATCATTTACAAGAGACACATATCCAGTATACGAAACATCAGATTTACCAAGAAAAGCGGTTGACATAAATTCTGATGTGTATTTTCAAAAAGGTGCAGGATGGTACGAAAAAACATCACAACATAGGTCTGTTGATGTTTTAGACACATCAAATTCTATTCTGACTGGTCGAACTAAAGTAATCAAAACTAAATCAAAAGATTTTACTTATGGTGAAGATTATTTTGATGTATTTAGAAAATTACCTGGTTTGGATATTGGTTATGAATTACAATCTGAAATTGATAATATCAAATCAAATCTTTATGAAAACCAATCACCATTAATTTTAAATAGAAAAAACATTAATGTATATATATCATCTGCAAGAGGTTTAGATTTTGATATATTCCGTAAATCGAGAGATTTATTACTTTCATTTGGGACAGCAACATTAGAACCACAGACAGGAGTAACATTTATACAATTTTTAGATAACGTACTTAATAGTCAAATAGATAATTCTCACCTTATAAGATATAAGAAAAACTACATCAAGTTAGAAGATATATATCGTGATTATATTACATACTCAGGTTTCACAGCATTTGATTTACCAACAGTTAATCAATTTGTAAACAATATAAGTCCCTATTGGACAAAAATATTAGAACAATTTATCCCAGCGACTACACTATGGACTGGTGGTAATCTGATAGAAAACAGTGTGTTTGGTAGGTCAAAATACCAATATAAAAGTGGTTGTGTTTCGAAAAGATTTAATCAACCATTATTTCCTGATTTTGAATTGTCGATAGAAGAAGATTTAGAAACTATGATTGGTGAAGAATCAAATTTGAGAGGATTAATAAATGTATCCTCTATAAGTTTATTACCAATCATCAATATAGACGGTGAAATATTTAGTGGAACAACATCTGCTGAGATAGTGACAATAAGCGGAACGACATCCGTCAATGGTGAATATTCAAGACTTTATACAGGTTTTACAGAAGCATTATCAACCTATTTAGATGATGGAGGATGTACATCATTGACAACAGGAATGACAAGTCTACCTTTAATATGTGAATATAAAACATATGTTAGTCCTGAAATACCCGAAGTCGAATATTTGTGGACAGGTGCGGTTATCAATCTTATTGAGAATGTTGTTAATAATCCTGTTGATAGAATAAAGTATCAAATATCAGGTACTTCAATAATTTTCACCTCGGTATATTATGGTAATAGTGATTGTTCTGTTAGAGAATATATTGATTTAACATTTGCTTCGGAGTATACAAAAACTGACCCAACTTGTGGAATGGAGGTCAATTTCGAATTTGAAAATGAAACAGTATATGAAGGGGGGACTGAAAATTGTAGACTTAATGGAGATGTTCTCATTTCTTTTTCGGGTAACACTATAGGTGTTTTAGACACAGGTGGTGGACCATATTCTCCCGTTCACACATATATAGATTTTTCAGACGATTTAACTGATTTATCAGTAGAGGATGTTTGTACCTTGAGACTTTCAGATGTTAAAGAAGACGAAGAAATAGATTTATTATTTATAGACGCTGCAAACTGTAACATTAAAGCAAAAATAAAAGGATTACAATTACACTCAGTATGTAATCCTTTTAATCCGAGTCTTACAACTGGTTATACAATAGAACCAATTGTAGAGTACAGACCAAGTTTTGATTATGGTATTAAGAGTGGAACTACAGTATTAAGAGTAAGTGGTGTAACAATAAATGAAAACACAACATCTGTTGATATTGAAAATTATATAACAAGTGGATATTGTATACCAATTCAAGTTGAAGAAGTAATGACGGGATATACAATATTATCTGCGGTTTATTTACCGTCATCATCATATACATATCAACAAATTATTCAAGGAAAAGATTTAAACGATTATTCATTCACTTATTTATATACAGGTGTTACTGTGACAGGTTTAGATTGTTTAGGTTCTATAAAGAAAAATATTATCAGTACATCAGGAGAGACTGGTTCACAAACATTTGAAGTTCTACCAACAACAAGATTGAGAGTATATACAAATAAAAATGTAAATGAAATTGATGGGTCAATCACTAATAAAAGAAATTACGAATTTGACACTAGATTACCTGAATATCTTCAAGTAAGAGTAGAAGAATCAATACAAACACAAGATGTAACAAATGAGTGTTGTCCTGAATTAAATACTACAGGTGAGACTATTAATTATATAAGGAAAGGAGATTATTTAATAGGTCATAATGGTGAATTATTTGAGGTAACAGGTTTAACCTTGGATTATTGTGAACCAAATTTATATTATCATATAAATGTACAAAATGACACAAACTTAGAAAATTTAATCATTTTCAATGGTAATAATCAATACCAATTATTATTACAACATACATACGATAAGTTTACCGATATAAGTGTTGACTTACAACAATACTATTTTGATGCTAATTCTGATTTGTGTGATACTATACCATCTATTAGTTCACTTGAAAGAAATTATGTGGTGGATTGTGGAGTATTACCTCCATTACCGACACCGACACCGACACCAACGGCAACACCGACACCGACACCAACGGCAACACCGACACCGACTGTCACTCCGACACCAACATCGACCGCTACACCAACACCAACAGCGACTGTTACTCCAACACCAACACCGTCACCAACATCGATAGATACAAGACCATGTAATCAAGATGTTAGAGGTACTTGGTCAGCAACACCTGTAGACTATTACATTGATATAAACAATGTTGCTAACTTGAATGGTTCTATAACATTCACATATGACGGATTCACTGAAGAAGATGAATTTAGTGTATTTGTACCATATGATGCTGCAACAACACCATATATTTTCAGTGGTGGTTCAGGGTCAACAATGATTGCTGTAGCCTCAAGTGTTGATATTGTTAGAGTGAGAGTCACACCTAATATTTCCAAAGATACTAAATACACATTCAATGTATCATGTATAGAACCTACAACATTGTATCCATGTAATTATATTATTCATGGAGAAAGTTCACCAGAACCTCAAACATTCTATATTAATATTGATACAAGTGGTCAGACAGGTTACTTCACATTTAATTATAGTGGATATTCAACATCTGATACGTTTGAAGTTTATGCTCCTGTGACATCAACTACACCACTAGTATTTACTGGATTCTCAGGTAGTACAAATATTTACGTAGATGGTACTTATGATATTATAAGGGTAGATGTAACAACTTTGGATGAAGAAAGTTCATGGGATTTTAACTTAAGTTGTTTAGTACCTTCAGTATTACCAACTCCAACACCGACACCTACAGCAACAATTACACCTACACCAACAGTCACACCTACACCTACACCAACTTCGGTAATATATTACGCATATGTATTTGCTGAACCACAAGATTCAACATCGTTAAATCAACTTGGTGAATATATGTTTAATGAAGGTGCAAGTAACTTCTTTGGTTATGGTAATGGTAATATTCCGTCTGCAGACAATTATGAAAATGATTTGATTATTTATGCAAAATATCCCGCGTTCATAACAGGAAATACATCTTTAGATTATATCAGTACACCAATGGATTTGAAATCACTCATTAGACAAGAATCTGGTGTTGGAACTGATACATTTGGTTGTCCACAAAATCAACACACATTTGGTACAATTGAGGTCACAGATACTGATGTAAATCCATACATTCAATATTTCTACTCAGTATGGTTACCATTAAATGGTGTCGGAGGAAGTATGAATAACATGACTGTAGATTTTGGTGTGGGTAGTCCATGTTCGAATAATATATTTGATAATGATATACCATCACCTTCATTATCAGCAATAAATGTTACGATACCAAGTGGAGCAGCAATTCCAGCAGGTATTTATAGAGTGTTATGGATGCCAACAGGTGGATTACAACCAAGTGGTTTACCATTTGTCGGACCATTATACATAAAAGGAGATTCTAAAATATAAAAATGCCGTTCCAATATAAAAACCCATTAACATCACAACAATTATCAACACCTGAATCCACTGTAAGAACATTAGTACAGGGAACAAACTTCTCAGTATTGAATGTCGGTGGTTATATGGAAGTGTACAATTTATCTGATTTAGGATTAAGTTTTGTTGGTACAGGTTTACAACAGTTATCTGGAAATACAATACCAATACAAATCACGATAGGTACAGGGGCAGCATGGTCACCATCTGTATTAACCCTAAATTCTGATAACGTATCATCTGGTCGAAGAAGATTAGGTATGCTCGTATATGTTTATGAAACAGATACAGTATATCAATATTATATTCCTGATTATGAAACTTTATGGAGTGGGTTATTGGCGTTAACAGGGTCAAGTGGAATTACACAAGGAGATTATACAACAACAGTAAATACAAGGTCACAAGCGGGTAGAGATTTTATAGAAGCGTGGACGGGGTCTACAATTGAAGGTGTTGACGGTGTTACAAGAGAAAATGCAAGATGGAGAGTTTTTCAAGTGACAAGTGGTACTGCAGGAACCGCGGGTACAAGTGGAACATCAGGTATCAACGCCAACTATGTTGGACAATCTAATGATTGTATTTCATTAAGTGGGTTGACAGTAGGAAATAATGTAACATTTATCACATCAAATGACCTTAGTTACACAACTGCACAGGATGTACTAGTGGCATACGATACCGATGATTATTTTATTGGTAAAGTGGTGTCATATAATGCAACTAACGGTACTTTAGTTTTAAAAGTAACATCAGTTAGTGGAACTGCAACATATTGTGATTGGGATACAAATCTTAATGGTGCTTCATCGGGTAGTAGTGGAACTTCAGGTACTAGTGGTACCAGAGGAACGTCAGGTACAAGTGGAACAAGTGGAACATCGGGAACAAATGGTTCATCAGGTACAAGTGGTACATCAGGAACCTCTGGCACATCAGGAACGAGTGGAACTTCAGGTAGTACGGGAACCTCAGGAACTAGTGGAACATCAGGAAGTACAGGTACGAGTGGTACATCTGGAACAAATGGTTCTTCAGGTACCAGTGGGACAAATGGCTCTTCAGGTACCAGTGGAACAAATGGTTCTTCAGGTACCAGTGGAACATCGGGAAGTACTGGTACGAGTGGTACATCGGGTAGTACGGGAACCTCAGGTACTAGTGGAACATCGGGAACAAGTGGAACAAATGGTTCTTCAGGTACCAGTGGGACAAATGGTTCTTCAGGAACGAGCGGTACTTCAGGTAGTAATGGAACAAGTGGTACATCGGGAAGTACGGGAACAAGTGGAACTTCAGGAACAAGTGGAACTTCAGGAACAAGTGGAACTTCAATTTCAATTGACGGTACACAAGATTTTGTTTTGAAATATGATACGACTTCAATAATTAGAACAGGTTCAATCAAAGATTCGGGAACATCAGGAGATGTCAACATTTCAATCTTGTCAAACGGTAATGTGGGGATTAAAAAACAATCACCAAATACTGTTTTTGATGTGAATGGAAATGCATTGATTTCAGGTTCATTAGTAATCGCACCAACAAATGTAATAGAATTGAAAGTTACAAACGCTGGTGTTGATATTGGTAATTTAAAAAGTGATAAACACACACTAACAGGGTCACTAAACATACCTTATACAAGTAGTGGTGTAATTATATTAGATGACCCGACTTCAGGTAGTGTTTATAATGATGCGGATAACTATATTCAACCACAAATAAGAATAAAAGGAACTACTGGTGTTGCAGAACAAACAGGTATATCACTACTTAAAAACACTCAATTACATTTAGTATCGAATGGAAAAGGTGCCTTTGCAACATTAACTGTTGGTTCCAATACACGAGCATATCTACCTTCAGATGGTTGGTTACAATGGTCTGAGTCAGAAACGAATACTGTGACTGAACCTGTAACAACAATAAGAAGAATTGGTAGTGGTAGATTAGAAATCACTAGTTCGGTACGTGCACAATCATTTACTAGTTCATTAGCAAGTGGAGTTGGATTTTTAGGAACAGCAAGTTTTGCGTTAACATCATCATATCCATTTTATTATAATGGTACAACAATATATGATACAATAACATCTAAAACAAATTTTAATAATAACAATAGTTTATTTGTTGGTAACAAATCGGGTGATAATGCACAATATGCTAGTTATTCTAATTTTATAGGATTTAATGCGGGGTCATCGATACAAGCAGGAGGTTATAGTAATTTTATTGGTTATTCCGCTGGTTCGGGTAGTCTTAATCTTAATTATAATAATAATTTTATCGGTTATAATGCGGGATTACTATCGAATAATGTATATTATTCTAATTTTATTGGTGATAACGCTGGATTTAATGCGGGTTATGTTTTAGGTGACTCTAATTATTATATTTCTAAAGTTAATTTAATTGGTGACTCATCAGGATATAAGACGAAAAACACATATCAATCAAATTTTATTGGATTATTATCAGGTGAAAATACTAAAGATATTTGGGATTCCAATTATATAGGAACTGAAAGTGGTGCGAGTTCTTCATTTGGAAGTTATAATAATTTTATAGGTTACGAAGCAGGAATTAGTTCGAGTCATTCATATTTGAATAATTTTATTGGGTATCAAACTGCATATAACACAACTAATGTCACGTATTCAAATATTATAGGTTTACAGTCAGGATATTTATCTTCAAATATTACACATGTTAATATTTTAGGAGGTGCATCAGGTGTTGAATCAAGTGGTGTGAAACATCTGAATATATTAGGGGTAAGTAATGGTAATTATGCAACAGGTGCGTCATACTCAAATTTAATAGGATTTAGTGTAGGTACTGACACCCATGTAGGAGCAACAGGTATTGGAAGAAATAATATTATTATTGGTACTAATATTACATTAGAACAGGCACGTAAAGATAGTATCAATATTGGAGGATTAATATTTGGTACGGGGTCACATTTTTCTACATCTGGTTTTTCTACTACTGAACCTGCAAATGGTAGAGTTGGAATTAATATAAGTGTCCCAACAAATACATTACATGTTTCTTCTAGTGTTGACCCAATTAGGGTACAAGGAATACAAACATCAACAGATACTTATTACTTGACAATTGATGATAATGGTGTTGTTCACAAAACATTATCAAGTGGGAGTGGTTCTTCAGGTACTAGTGGTACAAGTGGAAACGGTTCTTCAGGTACCAGTGGTACAAGTGGAAGTGGTTCTTCGGGTACCAGTGGTACAAGTGGAACTTCAGTTAGTGTAAGTGGAACACAATATTATGTTCCTGTATTTACTAATAATAATTCATTAGTTAATAGTAGTGCACCAATATATAATGACTCAACGAATAATGTAAGTATTGGTGACACAACACCATCTTCAGAATTTAAATTAAAAGTTGCATTTACGACTGGTTTAGATAATGCGTCAAGAATGGCAACAAGACCATTCACCACTCTTACAGGTACGACACATACATATAGTGGACAATATTTACAAGGAGGTGGTTATTATACATTAAATGTTGGGCATTCAGGTACATTAACTGATTATACGATTAGTGGTCAACCAATGGGTCTATGGGGGTCTGCAGTATACCAAACATATAAATATAATACAGGGTCAATCGCTTCGGGTATATTGTCATCAATTACTACTCATTTGATGGTCGCAAATAGTGGTACAATATCAGATTTTGCAGGTATTAGAATATTTCACCCTAATATTTTATCAGGACAATCATGGGCTGGTACGATTACTAATTATTATGGATTAAGGATTGAAAGTACCACTAACCCTGAAGTTACGTTAAATATCGTAGGTACAATCACTAATAAATGGGGTATATATCAATCGGGAAGTGCAGATAATAATTATTTTGCGGGAAAATTATCTGTCAGAACAACAAATACAACATATGATTTAAATGTACAGGGAGATTCCAGATTTATGAGTGGTTCAATTGGTGTTGGTGTCAATCCAAGTACTACTGGTGGTACAATATCAGCACTAAGTGATATAATAGCATTTGCTTCAGATAAAAGATTAAAAGATAATGTAAAAATTATAGATAATCCTATAGAAAAAATTAAGAAACTTAATGGATTTACATTTAATTGGAATGATGAAGCAAATAAACTTACAGGTTATAATACGGAATCATCATATGTTGGTGTATTTGCTCAAGAAGTGAATGATGTTTTACCTGAAGCAGTTAAATTGGCTCCTTTTGATAATGATGGAAATAATAATTCAATAAGTGGAGAAAATTATTTAACCGTACAATATGAAAAATTAGTACCATTATTGATTGAGGCAATAAAAGAACAACAAAAAGAAATCGATGAGTTAAAAAAATTAATTAATTAAAATGGCTTTACAATCATCGGGTCAAATAAGTTTTAACGATATAAGGAAAGAATTGGGTATACCAAACCAATCTTCATTTTCTATTAGGAATGCGGAAAATGGTAGTTATGTTACTTTGAATGTAGATAGTATTTCAAAGCCGACATCAGGTGGAATTGCATCTATTAGTGAATGGTATAGTTATTGTCAAATATGTGCATTTCCGAATGCTGATTATTTAGTGTTTCAATATACATTAGCTTTAGGTGCTGGTGAAGATTTGGATACATTAACATCGTTAGTTGCACCAATAATGGAAGGACCTATAGGATATTGTAATCAATCGTCTTTACAGTATTTGTTTTGGGCAGGTGACAATTTGACAACGGGGGGGACAGAAACTTGTTATGTGAATATAAAAACTTTGAAACAATCGTTTCCGAGTATGACAAGTGTACAACTAACCTGTAGAGCAAATTGGTATTCATCGCGTGGAAATGGTAATGTGTCAATAACCATGTACGCTTATTCAGGTGGTACAATGGTCGATAACGGGTCATATTCATTTAACAACGTTGGTGGTACATTACTTGGGATACAAAATTTCCCAATAGTAAACGTTTCTACAATTAACAGCAATTGCACTATTACTGATTGTATTGGAACTTATGTTTACACTATATCCACAGGCAAATTTTCACGAGTAGATTGTATAGACGTAACAACACCAACACCAACACCAACTTCAACACCAACACCTACTTCAACACCAACACCTACTAGTACACCAACACCTATACCTCCAACATCAACCCCTACTCCAACATCAACCCCTACTCCAACATCAACCCCTACTCCAACATCAACACCTATACCTCCAACACCAACACCTACTAGTACACCAACACCTATACCTCCAACACCAACACCTACTAGTACACCAACACCTATACCTCCAACACCAACACCAACACCTACTGAAACACCAATTTTTACGTGTTATTATTTTGATGTGACAATAACACAAAATGATTTAGATAACGCAATTGGTAATGTGGTTTATCAAAATAACACAGTATATGTGGAATATATTGATTGTGGAGATGAAACTACGGTCAATACAAATACATATAATGTTGCCCAAACGTATTCATATGATTTTTATACTAGTCCAAATTTTAACGAAAGTTATCCTCAAATATATTATTATGTAAATGATGTAAAAGATTATATCAATGTTACATCATCATATTTAAACACGGGAGAAACTATAATTCCAACCCTTACACCAACTCCCACACCAACAGAACAATATAGTTATTATTATTCAACACAATATAATTGTGGTGATTGTGGTACACCTACACAATACAATGTTATATTGAGGTTTAGTGGTGTTGCAGTAGACACATGGTATTCTGATGGTGTATTAGTGTATTCTATAGGTTCTACAACAACTGGTTCTGCATATGATGTAGATGGTGATTTATTAACTGGCGGAAATAATTGTAATACCGTATGTTTTACGTAATAAATTCTATAATATTTATGAAATATGAGTTTACAATTAAGATTACATAATATAAATTCTGATAATGATTTCATAGTTTCATACAAGAGTGGTAATACATTAGGTGATGTGACGAATGGTTTTATTTTATATGATAGATATGATGGTGGGACAACAGGATTAACAATATCGGGAGTAACTTTGGAATTTAATACAAAATATTGGATTAAAATTCAAGATGAAGATAATGGTAGATACATAGTACAAAACATTTACACTCATGATGAGTGTTACTATGATTGTTTTATTGAATCAACACCAACACCAACTCCAACTCCAACATCAACACCGACTTCAACACCGACACCAACACCGACTTCAACACCGACACCAACACCGACATCGACAGGACCTACACCAACTCCAACACCGACATCGACAGGACCTACACCAACTCCAACACCGACATCGACAGGACCTACCCCGACACCAACACCAACAACGATTGATTGTAATGCAATTACAAGTTTAATAGTATCTGGTAGTGAATTTTTAGGTGAAGGTCAATTAACAATAACGATAACATTAGAAAAAAATATTGATATTACTACTGAATTCAGTATTTATATTAATACTTCGAATTATGGAAACATAAGTGAAACTATAAGAGTAAATCAAAACACTAATTATAGTACTAAGACAATTTCATTAAGTAGTTTTGGTATTCCAATTATAGAAGATTATTGTATATTCTTAATTAGTGGTAGTAGTGAAATAAGTTGTACTGCATCATATACCTGTCAAGATTTTACTTGTCCATGTGAGGAGTCTGAGGCATAAATTTTAAATCAACCTATTTATTAATATGAGTTTTTTAAATAACATAGATTCAAAATTTTTATCAGTTAGAATAACTAAAAAAGGAAGAAACGCTATTGCAAAAGGTGATTTTAAAATTAGTTATTTTCAAGTTGGTGATTCCGAATACGATTATACATCACCATTTGATGAACTTACGGGTATCTCTAATATACCTTCACAATATGTGTTTGCACCATTTGATAAAGAAAGTGGGGTAAAGTATCCATATAAAATAGATTCGAGTGAAGGTTCAACAACATTTGGTGTACCAGTTCAGAATTCAGGAGTCCCTGAAAGAATAAGAAATACTATGGGTTCTGCGGGATTCGTGTCTAAATTTGTTGAATATGATGGAACAAGTGGTTCTACTATTGAGTATCCAAATTTTGAAATAAATATAAGTGCATTATCTGGCACTAACACAATTACTGCACCTACAGGTAGTGGAAGTACATTTGCTGGGTGTTCTTATTTGACAGTAGCATTTACTACTTTAGATGTGGGAACTGAATTAATACCAAGTAATTCTAGTAGTTTTCAATATAAAGTATCAGGTGTGACATCTGATACTATTTACTTAGATAGACAAACACCAAATTTATCTGCTGTTTCAGGAAAGGCAAGAGTCATTTGTAATTACTATGAACCTGAATATAGTTCTTGTCAAACCAGTGTTAATTATAAGGGACAATTAAATCCATGGTCTTTAAATGTGGTATGGGGTGGAAATCCAAATTCTGTAAACTTTGGAAAACCAATTGGTAGTGATGTTAATTCTTTAGATGAAAGTATATCAGGTTATTCAAGTAATGCACATGTATCAACAAAAGAATTATTAGGATATACCTCAACAGGTCAAACATTTGTAAATTTCACAGGAGAAACTGTAGATTTTCCAACTTCTTATGTTAATTCATTTGACGAAGAAATATTAGTCCCACCAGGAGAACAAAGATGTATTTCTATTATACACTATTCAGAATTAGGGGATGTAACCATTGACCCTGATAGATTTTATAAATATGATGATTATATTAGTTATGATAATTCAACATCAAATATGGTAGCATTTGATGCTAATAATGAACCAATAAGTGATACGGATTATTTTCAGGTATTCCTTCCTTTCATATTTTATCATAGAAATACAAGCACAGTACCTGGTGCGTTATTTTACATGGGATACGATGACTTTTATATAAAATCAACGAAAAATTCCGTACATCAATTATTATATCGTTATCTATATGATGAACAGGGAATAAAAGTTGGTAAAGTTTTCCCAAATAATAAAACAGTGGTTTTTGATGACCAAGAATTGGCAGCAATATTAGATTATAGGTCTAATAGAAAATATACATTACCAGCACCAAAAGCAACCCCCATACCGAGTGATAATACACCTGAGAATTCATTATTATCAGGAGGAACAAATCAAGTAGTGTGGATAACATATATGTTGTCATATACAACTGATAAAAGACTTAATGGATTACCTTGTAATTATTACAGTAAAGTAAAATTGGCAGGGACAACGGATACTTGTTCATTGGTAACGCCTTGCAATGTGGGTATAAAATTTAACACAAGTGATTTTTCATATTTACAAACGTCTATTAATGACATTGCAGATGGTTTTATTGCAAATAGGTTTCATGCAATATTACAATTATTAGATGAAGGTGAATATCCTGAACCTAATGATTGGAAAATAGTTGATTTGACGAGTAGAATTAGTGGACATACTGTTGGAAATTTAATAAATCCAACAGGATTAACATCAACTACATTTACAATAACATTTGATGATTATGAAAATAATTCATCATCATTTGATTTGGAAAGTTATTTAGTGGCATCATCATCAGGTACAAATTATTTAGGTGATACATTGTCAGGTACAACATTTCAATTTGGTGATTCTCAATATTTTCCTGGTAGTATTAAATTAGTTAGGGCGACGGATATTGAAGAAATGAGATTCTTGGTCAATTTGTCTTCATCCGAATTTATGGAAACACAAAATCCAACATATCATTCAGGAGCAACAAAAAAGATTACAGATATTACGTTATTAGATGATAATAAAGATGTTATGGTTATTGCAAAAACATCAATACCAGTTACAAGAACAGGAGCACAAGTATTTGCAATTAAATTAGATTTTTAACTTTACATTCTAATAAGATAGTATTATCATTTTAATATGTCTAATATTAACAAATTAAAAAGTAGTCCGAAGATTTTAGGTTTAGATATAAGTACGAAGACCGTAGGGTTTGCTTTATTTGATTTATCTGCGTCTAATTTACTTGAATTAACACATTTTTCACCAAAAATAAAACCACAACCTGAAGATAAAATTGAGGAGTTATTACTGAAAGCAGATGCGTTCAAAGAATATATAGAAAATTATAAAAATATCGGAATTATCCAGATTGTAATTGAAGAACCACTTTTAAACTCTAATAATGTATATACTGTGGGAACTCTTTTAAGATATAATACATTAATTTTGAAAAACTGTTATGATATATTAGGGGTAGTACCTAAATTTATATCAACATATAATGCCAGAAAATATGCATTTCCAAGTTTAGTTAATGAGAATGATAAAGGTAAAAATGTTTTATTTGGTGGTTTACCTAAAGATATCGATAAAAAACATATTATTTGGGAACATGTAAATTCATTATTTCCTGAGGTAAAGTGGCAATATGATAAAAAAGGTAAACTAAAAAAAGAAAATTATGATATGGCAGATAGTGTGGCGACTGTTTTGGGTTATGTAAACATGAATTTAGTTACGAAAAAAGCAAACATTTCATAATATATATTTTGTTTGTTGTATTCATGGACTATGGGGTGTCATTACTAATGACATCCCATTTTTTATTTTCAAACATTTTCACTATATTACTTTACATGTACGAATCGAATGTTAACAGTCAACCTATTATTGACATTTTAGTAGAAATATTAGGTGATTATAAATTACATAATGAATTGAAAGGACAACTTACCTTTAATTGTCCTGTTTGTTCATATGAAATCAAGGGTCTAAATGATTTAGATAACAAGTACAATTTAGAAGTTAATTACAACTATCATGTTTATAAATGTTGGGTTTGTGCTGAGACTCATGAAACACACGGTTCAATTTATAAACTTATAAAAAAATATGGAAAATCAAACCATATAAAGAAATATGATTTATATAAACCTGATGAATTTAAAAAAACAGATTCAATTTATATACCAAAAGTTAGTTTACCAAAAGAATATGTAGAATTTAGTAAAGTTTCAAATGGTATAAAATTACTTCCACAATATAAACAAGCATACAATTATCTCAAAAAAAGAAATATTACAGATGATATCATAGAGAAATTTAAGATTGGGTTTTGTAGAAGTGGTCAATATGAAAATAGAATTTTAATACCTTCATACGACTCAGAGTTAGAATTAAATTACTTTATCGGTAGGTCATTTCTTTCAAATACGAAATTAAAATACTTGAACCCCACAGCCGAAAAGGAAAAAATAATATTCAATGAATACCTTATTGATTGGAACAAACCAATTTATTTGGTAGAAGGTGTTTTCGATTCTATATTTTTAGATAATGCTATCCCAATGTTGGGTAAGTATATCAGTGATAATTTGTTTCAAAAATTATATCAAAATGGTGGTAAAATAACAATTGTGTTAGACCCCGATGCCATTGAGGATGCTCGAAAATTGTATCATAAACTAAACTGTGGAAAACTAATGGGTAAAGTTTCTATCGTGGAATTGCAAGGAAATCAAGATATTGCAGACCTGAGGGGGGATTTATCCAATTACGAATCAAAAAAATTGGATTGATGGATTTGAAAGACATAAGAAACGATATTAATGTATTATTGGAAAAAAGAAGAGAAGAGTTACACTTAGTTTTTGAAGAAGATACTCACACATATCACATGAAAGATTTGGACGGTGTGGTAAAAACTAACTTTCCTTCTGTTTCTAAAGTTTATAAAAATTTTTACGTACCATTTGATTCCCATGGTATGTCTTTGAAAAAGGCAAAGGGTGATTTGAATGAACAAAAAAAACTTTTACAAAAATGGAGTGAGGCTGGAACTTATTCAACACACTTAGGGAGTAGAGTACACTTTGAATTGGAGAAAGAATTGGTTTCTCGTTATGGTGATTACAAACCTGTTCGACAACCAATATTTGAATGTGACGATGAACAATTGGTTCGTAGTGATATGATGATACGGGCAGGTGTGGATTATTTAAATTTGATGGAATCGAGAAACGCGGTATTATTGGATACTGAAATCGTTATGGGGGACCCTGAATTGGGTTACACAGGACAACCTGACAAAGTATGGTTAACGAAAAACAAGAATGGTGATGGTTATGGGTTTGTTATTACCGATTGGAAAAGTAACCAAAAAAAGAATTTTGAAGTACAACCATATACTAAAAAAATGTTGTCACCATTTAGTCAGTACCACGATACCGCATTGACACATTATTTTTTACAATTACCATTATATGGAAGACTACTTGTGAAAATGTTACAAGGAACAAAATACGAGAATATAAAATTATTAGGTAGTATTGTGGTACTTTTAAAAGATGATGGGACTTATGAAGAATATCGAGTACCATTTGACATAATTCAGAAAATTTTTGATTTACCAATTCATAAATACACAAGACGATGATTAAACTGATAGTACATTTAGCGGACCTTCACATTAGGACAACTCAATATCATGAGATATATGAAAGTCAATTTGATAAATTGTATAAAGATTTACATCAATTGATAGGTTCGAATTATAATTTCAATGATGTGAGGATAGTAATTGCTGGTGATATTTTCCACAATAAAATTAATATCACCAACGAACAAATTTTGATTGCCAGTAAGTTGTTGAGGAAACTAACAGATTTTGGTAAAGTGGTCATAATACCAGGTAACCATGATTTTTTGGAAAACAATATGGAAAGAATTGACAGTATTACTCCTGTTGTTGAGTTGTTGGATAACGAACATATCCACTATTACAAGAATAGTGGAGTATATGAAGATGAAAATATAAAATGGGTGGTATATTCATTGTATCAACACAATCAAAGACCTGATTTTAAAAATACTAAAGACCATTTGTATGTTGGTTTATTCCATGGACCAATACAAGGTCTATCGACCGACACGGGATTTACGTTTGAAGAATCTTATGATAAATTGAATTTCGTAGGATTAGACCTATTATTATGTGGTGATATACACCTCAGACAACAGTTCGTACTACCTAACGGTGGTAAGGCAGTTATGATAGGAAGTTACATACAACAGAATTTTGGTGAAAAAATCAAACATCATGGATATGGGGTGTATGATATTGAAAATGATACATATAGTTTTAGAGACATAGAGAACGAATCACCATTCATGCATTTTCAAATTAATGACATATCTGATATAGACGATGGAAAAGAAACACTACTTAACCTTGGATAATGAATTTTTAGAATTCTGTAAATTAAATAAAATCGATAATATTGAATCTTTTGCAAAACAAACATTTACCAAAGGATTTACAATAATGAAATACGGGGAAGTACCGATGGCTAATGTTTTTTTAGAAAAAATCGTTCATACAAATGATGAACAAATAGAAAAATTAAAAAAGGAAATCGATAGACTGAAAGAGAAACTTAGTGAATACGAGAAACAAGAAAAACCTAAGAATAATAATCTTTATGATGAATAAAAGGCAACAGACACATACAAGAATCAAAAATATTTCATTAGATTTTAATTATAAAAATAATTCTGATGATAATATTTTTAGTGTGGGCTTTTGTTGCTTATGGAATGACTTCTATTATAGTATGGGGGTCAATTTTTGAAAGTACAAGAAATTGGATTAAATCCAAATCAAAGTTCTTTGGTGACTTAATAAGTTGTGTACTCTGTACATCAACATGGGTTGGTTTTTTCATGTCGATTTTTTTTGGAAGTATCACTTCTACAATATCAAATTCTCATTGGATATTAACCACTTTTTTTGATGGTATGTTTACTGCTGGTATCGTATGGACCATAAACTCAATAATTGAATTTTTTGAGGAAAATAGAATTAAAAGTGAGTAAATGTATAGTCGAACTGTTTTTAATTATGATGACCATTTGGTAAGAAATGAAGTGATTAAGTTTTATAAAAAGAACTTCAAAATTGTTTTAGAAGAAACAAATCCAACACATAAGTTGATAGATTTGACAGGGATGACAGAATCTTATTTTGGTGTTGAGGTTGAACGAGGGGGATGGACAGGAAATTTTTGGGATAATGAAAACTATTCTATGATATCAGGTCTTGGATTCCCGACCATAAATATTCCCCGAAGAAAAGAAAAGTATTGGCAAAAAAAGTATATGTTTTATAATAAAGAATATATCAATGAATCATATAAAAGAAATCAATTTGTTAGGTCAAATAGAGATTTCTCTCAATTCATTATAGTTCCGCCAGAAGTAATTTGTGACGAAAAGAAAAAAATAATTACAAGTTTTATACCCAAAAATAGTAATGAAGTTGAGGAATTTATGTCTTTTAGAAGAGAACACGTTAAAACATACAATTTAATCACGGGAAAATTTTATTTAGATACTCATTTTTGAAAACAAAATAATCACCACCGAATGGAACAGAATCCTTTTATTAAAGTCACATGGAAAGATTTACCCGAAAATTTCACTAAAGAAAAATTAAAGAGGGTCAAATCGTACTTTCAAAAAAAATATAATAGTACGAATGTTAGAGTATTTCCTGAGGCAATTGTAGATAAGAATGATGTTAAGTTAAATTCAGTTGACATTACTGAAAAGATTGTGAATCCAAATCAGCAGAAGTTGCTGGTTAAGGAATTTATGACAGAAAATAAAATGACATGTGAGTGGGAATTGATTGACAGGTTGGATAATAAAGTGAATAATGAATTATATCAGAATTCACAACAAATGAGATTCAATAATTGGAAGATTAAAAAATTAGAATTTTCCAATTTCTTATCATTTGGAGACAATAATGAAATTGATTTTGAAAATATTGATGGAATTACAGTAATTGAATCGAATCCTGAGAATTTTGGTGGAAAGACAACATCAAGTGTTGATTTACTTTTGTTTTTATTTTTTGGTAAAACCACTAAGACAAAGACAAATATCGAAATTTTCAATTTATATAGAGATACTGATGAAGTATTTGTAAAAGGATTAATCAATATTGATAATGACGATTACATAATCGTCAGAAAAATAGAAAGAAAGAAATCCAAAAGTGGCGATTATAATGTTACGAATGTATTAGATTTTTTCAAAATCAATACAGACGGAACTATGGAGAACTTGAAAGGAGAACAAAGGAAAGAAACAGAAAAGTTTATTACAGAGGCTATTGGTAGTGAGGAAGATTTCTTAGCGACAATATTGACCACAGGTGGTAATTTGGAAGATTTAATTGAATCCAAACCAACAGCAAGGGGTCAAATATTGACAAAATTTCTTGGATTGGAAATCTTTAAAGAGAAAGAGGAGATTGCAAAAAAGATGTATTCTGATTGGTCAAAGAAGTTGATTTCTAATACACACAACATTGTTGATTTACAAAACGATAATGAAACATTAGAAAAAAACATTCAAGAATCTAATGAATTAATTACACAGTTAAAGACTGATTTAATAAATCATGAAGCCGATTTAGAAATCTCTAAAACAAAAAGGGATAAATTATTTCTTTCGAGAAATAACGATATTGATAAAGACCTTTTAAATGTAAATCCTGAATTGATTGAGAGGGAAATAAATGGATTAAAAACAAAAAAAGATTCTGCCCAAAAATCCGCGGATAATGTTGATGTAAAAGAACCTGAAAAATTTTATTCAGAAACAGACCACGATAAACATCAAAAAGAATATAATGATATTCTAGTTGAAAAATCAGTCAATGAAAAAAATATTCAAACAACAAAGAATTTAATCCTTAATTTAGAAAAAGGTGAAATATGTCCTACCTGTAAAAGGAAACTTGATGAAGTAGACCACAGTGATGAAATCGCAAAATTAAATGACGATTTATCTAAATTCCAAAAAATAGATTTTGCTAACGTAATTCAGGAAAAATTATCAATATTGTCTGATTTTAAGGAATTGAAGACACAATATGATACATACGAGAAGAATAAGTTGATAAAAGCGAAATATGAATTTGAAGTAGAACAAATCAATTCAGAAATTGATAAGAAAAATAAGAGGTTAGATGAGTATGAAAAAAATAAAAAGAAATTAGAAGATAATAAAAAAATCGATGAAGAATTGATTTCTTTGAAATCAAAGATTGATACAATAGAAGGTAATATTAGAATAACAAATACTAACATCGAAAGAAGTAAAAACAATATCCAAGTTTGCAATGATAAAATTGAAGTCAACAATAAGTTGATTAAAACAATAAAATCGGAAGAAGAGTATGTGAATGTATTCAAAACATATTTGACTATCTTCGGAAAGAATGGTATCTCAAAGGTGGTATTAAAAAATATGGTACCTGTTTTAAATAATGAACTTTACCGTATATTGAATGATAGTTGTTTCTTCACTCTTGAATTGAATGTGAATGACAAGAATGAGGTTGAATTTTTGATGATTGACAATGAGACTAGATTGGTGAAATCTTTATCAACAGGTTCGGGATATGAAAAGACAATATCATCACTTGCATTAAGGAGTGTGTTGACCAAAATATCTTCATTACCAAAACCAAATATTGTTGTGATGGACGAGGTATTTGGAAAAATTGCAGATGCCAATCTTGAGTTAGTTGGTATGTTCTTCAAAAAAATTAAAGAGTATTTCCAACACATATTTTTAATATCACACAATCCATTAATCAGAAATTGGTCTGACAACATACTTCTAATCAAGAAAGATAATAACATATCGTCCATTGAGTCCATTAAAACAATAAACACATAATTACAATTCAATAATTGTCAATAACTTGACATTCAAAAATTTTTTTTTCTATTTATCAATCATCATATTTGTAAAACAAATCAAACGATTATGACAAACAAAGAAACTCGTCAATTTCCACAATTCGCAAAAGGAATAGGTATTTCTTCTCTTGGTATTCACAATTATAATAAAAGAATAGAAGATAGTTTGACACCGTACATTCTTGAAGAGAGACAAATGAATGTAACTGCAATGGACGTTTTTTCAAGATTAATGATGGAAAGAATTATTTGGGTTGCTGGACCTGTCGATGATAATATGTCAACTGTTGTACAAGCACAACTTATGTTCTTAGATAGTCTCGACAATAATGATATAACTATGCATGTTGATAGTCCTGGTGGTTCTGTCAAGTCTGGACTATCAATGGTTAATGTCATGGACTACATCAAATCTGACATTAGAACCATTTGTACGGGTATGGCGGCATCTATGGGTTCAGTATTACTTGGAGCAGGTACAAAGGGTAAGAGAGGGTCTCTAATTGATTCAGAAATCATGTTACATCAATCAAGTGGAGGTGCGATAGGAAATATCCAAGATGCAGAAATTGAAATGAAGTGGTGGAAGAAGAAGAATGATAGATTGTTTGAATTACTTGGGAAATATTGTGATAAATCTACAGAACAAGTAATGAAAGACGCTACAAGAGATTTTTGGTTAAGCGCAGAAGATGCTCTTGAATATGGTCTGATTGATGAAATCATCAAATAGTCATATAAAATATATTTATATGATAAAAGATGAACAAAATATTAGATGTAAAAACATTATTTATAGTATTGTTAATAGGTATTTTGGTTTACCAAAATTGTAATTTGATTGACAGACCAAAAGACCAAGTAACTATAGATGGTATCAAGTATGATGTTTTAAAATATAAAGTAGACACTTTTGAGAGGATTAAAAATAAAACATTAGTCAAAAACGGTGAAGATATATATCATGAGAGTTTATATGTTGATACACAGTTCTTAAATAAAAATATTGATACTGCTGCGATACTTATAAAATTCTTCACAAATTTTGAATACAAGGATACACTATTTTTACCTGATAGTTTAGGTTATGTCTTTGTGACTGACACAATCACACAAAACAAAATCAAAACAAGGACATACAATGCGAAGGTTATTGAGAGAATAATTGACAGTACAACCATATTGAAAGA
>JACCDY011211311.1_pt1 | contig 37158 bp, 35 predicted proteins | sample 7446391 | NCBI WGS metagenome assembly JACCDY01 (sample SAMN15323451, study PRJNA562643) | freshwater metagenome | isolation source: river surface water | place: USA:Blue River Watershed | collected 2017-08-18 | reverse complement strand
GTTGTTAGCAATTACCCGTTTTGGGCCAGATTTTTTTAATTAGAGAACACTGAGTACATGGCAAAAGAAGAAATGATCGAAATGAAGGGTGTCGTGACCGAGGTCTTGCCCGACTCTCGCTACCGCGTCACCCTGGAAAACGGTCACTCACTGATCGCATACACCGCAGGCAAGATGCGCCTGCACCGCATCCGTATCATCGAAGGCGACAAGGTTACGGTTGAACTGTCACCTTACGACATGAACAAAGCCCGCGTGACTTTCCGTCACATCGAAGGCAAGGCCCCAGGCGGCCCAGCCGTCAAACGTCGTTTCTAAACAGACCGTTTCTGGTTATTTGGCGTGTACCTGCCCCAGCAGTTCAAGGCCAAAGATGAGGCACACGCGCTCGCTCTGATGCGAGCGCATCCGTTTGCAAACCTCATCAGTGTGGATGACGCAGGTTTTCCAGCTGTCACACACATTCCCCTGCATTTGAGAGAAGTAGATGGCCAGCGTGTGCTGCTGGGCCACTGCGCCAAAGCCAACCCGCATTGGCGTTATTTGCAAGCGCGTCCGCAAGCCTTGGTGACCTTCATGGGGCCACAGGCCTATATGTCGCCCAAGGTGTACCCCGACCTCACACGCGTGCCCACGTGGAGCTATTTGGCCGTGCATGCCAAAGTTGAAGCTTCGCTGGTAGAAGACCCCGCAGCCAAAGACCGTTTGCTCAAGCAACTCATTGGCGACCACGAGCCACCTTATGCCGCGCAATGGCGTGGCTTGACTGAAGACTACCAACACAAAATGCTCAGTGCCATTGTGGCGTTCGAGCTGCGCATCACTGAGTTGCAATGCGCAATCAAACTGAATCAACATCGCCCAGAGTCGCACGGGGCTATGCATGCCGCGTATGCACAAGGCTCAGCCGATGAACAGGCTTTGGCCGAATGGATGGTCAAGCTCGGCATGGTTCACCCATGACGCATTCGCCAGAAGACATTGGCTTTATGCGGCTGGCTTTGCGCCAAGCCCAAGCGGCTGCATATGCAGGCGAAGTGCCAGTAGGCGCCGTGGTGGTAAGGGCAGGGCAGGTGATTGCATCGGGCCACAACGCACCTTTGGCCAGCCACGACCCCACTGCGCATGCCGAGGTCAATGCCATGCGCGCCGCCGCACAGGCATTGGGCAACTATCGATTAGATGACTGCACCTTGTACGTCACGCTAGAGCCATGCGCCATGTGCAGCGGCGCGGCCCTGCATGCACGTTTCAGGCGCGTGGTGTTTGGCGCGACGGAGCCTAAAACGGGTGCAGCAGGCTCGGTGCTGAATTTGTTTGCACACGAACAAATCAACCACCAAACCCAGGTGACGGGCGGTGTGTTGGCCGACGAATGCGCCAAAGTCTTGCAAGGCTTTTTTGAGCAACGCCGTGCCCAGCAACAGCACAGCAAAGTGCCTTTGCGCGAAGACACTTTGCGCACGCCTGACAGGGCCTTAACAGGGTTGGATTTGCCTTTGACTTTGTCGCATTTCACAGCTGATTTGCCCGCTTTAGATGGCCTGCGTTTGCATTGGTTTGACAACCGCCAAGGCACAGGGGCTGCACCACATGTTTACCTGCATGGGTTGGATGGCTGGAGCGCGCAATACGCCGCGCAGCTGCAATCGGCGGAGCCTGTGGTTGCGTTAGACTTGCCTGGCTTTGGCTTGTCCGACAAACCTAAAAAAGTAGCAGCACACCGCATCGCATGGCACGCCCAGTTGATCAGCGAGTTTTTGGCCTGCCTGCAGCCTGCGCCTTTGGCTTTGCACGCACCGCGCGTGATGGCGCCGTTACTGGCCAAAGTTACTTTGCCTATTCATTGGGTTGAAACGCCTGCGATATCTGACGCCTTGCGCGATGCGCCGTATCCAGACCGTGGCCACATGGCTGGCCCCCGTGCTTTGAGCACCTTATTGGCTGTGCCAGCACCCACGCCTCCGCCAGAACGAAGTTAATCATGCCTGACGCCACACCACCCACTGGTTACGAAGTGAAGTTTCAGAGGGTCGGTGTCGGAGGCGGGGCTGATTTGCACATTCGTTCGCTGCTCGACAAACAGCAGTTTTATGACCCACAAGGCATGGCCTTGGCTGCTGGTATTTCATCGGCCGCATGGCCTTTGTTTGGATTGGTGTGGCCATCCGCGCAAAAGCTGGCAGACCTCATGCAAACCTGGGAGCTCAGGGGCAAACGCGTTTTGGAGGTCGGGTGCGGATTAGGGTTGGCCAGTTTGGTGGTGCATCGCCGCGAGGGCAACATCACCGCCAGCGACTGCCACCCACTGACCGAAACTTTCCTCAAGGCCAATGTGCTGCTGAACGATTTGCCGCCTTTGCATTACGAAACAGGCAACTGGGGCAGGGTGAACAAGGGGCTTGGGGCATTTGACTTGCTCATGGCCAGCGATGTGCTGTATGAGCGCAGCCACCCCGCGCAGCTCTCGGGCTTTATTCAAGCGCATGCAGCAGAGGGCGCTGAAGTGCTCATCGTGGATCCCAACCGTGGCAATCGCAGTGCATTTCACAAAAGCATGGCGAACATGGGGTTTGGCGTCACAGAAATCACCATCAATGAGCCCTTGCAAGACTTGAGTGCCTACCGAGGACGCTTGTTGCATTACAAGCGCGACTAAATCAGTTGCGCCATACATTTGCCGCGACAATGAGGGCATGGCTCACATCTATATCTATTCCCCCAGTGGCGCAGTGCGCGACAAAGCAGCTTTCAAACGTGGCGTGGCCCGCCTGAAAAAATTGGGTCATGAGGTCGAGTTGGATGCCGATGCACTCAGCAGCCATACACGATTTGCAGGTGATGACGCCACTCGCTTAGCCGCCATCCACCGTGCAGCCGATAGCGGCGCAGATGTGGCCCTCATTTCTCGTGGTGGCTACGGCCTAACACGCATCTTGCCTGGCATCAAATACAAGCACGTGGCCAAAGCCATTGCCAAAGGCACGCAGTTTGTGGGTTTGAGTGACTTCACGGCATTCCAAAACGCCTTGTTAGCCAAAACTGGTGCGATCACATGGGCTGGCCCCGCTTTAGGCGAAGACTTTGGGGCCGAGCAGCCTGATGACATCATGGAAGCTTGTTTTGACGACATGGTCAGCGGGCAGGGTGAGGGCGCAGGTTGGCAATTTTCAAAGGTTTGCGCTACTGCCAATGACAGGCGCCGCCCTGGCCTGTGGGCGCATGACGCGGTGCTGTGGGGTGGCAATTTGGCTGTGTTGGTATCTTTGCTGGGCACGCCCTTTTTTCCTCAAATCAAAAATGGCGTTCTGTTCTTAGAGGACGTGGGTGAACATCCGTACCGCATTGAACGCATGCTCACACAACTCTTGCATGCAGGTGTTTTGGCTCAGCAAAAAGCTGTTGTGCTGGGCCAGTTCAGCAATTTCAAACTCACACCACACGACAAAGGCTTCAAGCTTGCAAGTGTGGTCGATTGGCTGCGCGCACAAATCAAAGCGCCCGTGCTAACCGACTTGCCGTTTGGCCATGTGGCTACCAAGCTGTGTTTGCCTGTTGGTCAAAAGATAGATTTGGTGGTGGAAGACCGTGACGCTTTGCTTCTTTGGGCGCATACCGATCACTGACCTAGAACATCTATTGTTTCATACGATGTATATTATGTAAAGTTAAAGAAATGACAGAAACCGCATGGCTACGCCATTTTCGTTCAGTCCTTCTGCTTTGCTGTTTTGTATGGTCAGTTACTTGCACCGCACAGAACGTGATCCATCACGGGCCGACCTTAGATGTTCAAGTTCAACGAGGCGCTGAACGTTTGCCATTGGTTTTGGTGAATCGCCTGCGTCAAGGTGATCGTTTACTGGTCACCCCCGACATCAGCACTTTGACCAAAGATGGATGGGTTTTGCTGCTGGCCCAAGTTTCACCGACAGGCAATCAAGTCGTCTCTAAGCATTTTGAAGTTAGCCAACTCAACGCGCCTGCTGAGTTAGAAATCACGGCAGACAACCAAGTGGTCGTCATCATGCTTGCGCCGCAACTACGCAATTTGTTCGGCCTTTATACGAGTTTGACGGAGTCAGCGGCCTTACTCAACGAGGTCTTACGAGGTGATCCACAACGCTTTTACGAGCTACAAAAAGTTGACCAAATCAACCAAGCGATTCAAGTCATCAGCCAAGGACTGGCTAAAAGAATGGCAGGCAGCAAGCCACAAGAGTCTGTCCAAGCGGCACGTGATCTGGCCGCTAAATTTGGTATTCGCGCGATTGATCCAGAGTGTTTACGTCATGATGTGGTGAACACCGAGTGTGTGGCCACACAAATTGTAATCAACAAAGATTTCTCTTTGCCATCTGCTAACGACTTGAATGCCATGCTTGGGAACAAAAAAGCTGTTGATTTCAATAGCTTTTTATTGTCCAACTTGCGCATGTTTTCTGAAGCCAGCGACTATCTCGGAAACAAATACCGCGACAGTTATGACTTTGCGCCCACATTTGGACGTCGTCAGCAAGCTGCGGCAAAGGTTGAGCTTTACTCCATCGCTCGCTTTCGTAAGGGCAACATCAAAACTGCCTATATCTACGTGCCATCATGGTTTAGCGGCAATGCACCGACATTGCAACCAACCACTAAAACCGAGGCTTGCTTTACCCGAGGTCAAATCCAGCTTCAGTTGAAGGGCAAATTACCGTTAGAAAATTATTGGCACGACTGGCAAATGCAGGTCGCTGACGCACAAACAGGACAGGTATTGGGTGATGCCACAGGCTTGGCGTTTGACCCAGACACCGCCCGTCTGAGCTTTGACCCACTGAAATTAGAAGAAGCTTCTTATCCAAAAGCGCATCAGGTTGTGGTTGACGTCAAAGCCAGATTTGGCTTTGACGCTGTGACCATTCAACCAGTTCAATTGCGTTTGCCAACCCCTCATGCGGCCGATTTACTAGAAGTCACAGTGGGAAAAAACGGTTTAATTTCTGGTGAGCAAGCGCAGCTGGTTCTCAATGATCCCTCTGCAGCGGCCTGCATTGAAGGGATTGCACTTGAATTTCCTGATGGCCAGCAGATTCGTAGCGCCAAGTCCACACCGACAAAATTAAATGTTGATCTGACCAAAAGACCACCCTCTGATCTGAAGCTAATTTTTGAGCAAACTGGGGTAAGCCCCCTCACCTCTCCATTGCGTGTGTTACTGCCGAGTGCGCGCGTCACGCGTATTGAACATGCGCAAGCAGAAAACAGCCTGATGGTCACAGGCACACAACTCGAGCGCATGGCCCACATCGAGGTGGGGAAAATTAGATGTGCGACCGATAACGCTGTGTCGCATGCCACGATGACAGATACGTGGACAGTGCCATGCGATGGTGATATCCGCGACAACGCCAAACTGCCAGATCAGGTCAGTGTTGTCCATCGCAACGATGAACCTGGCGCGTTGCGCGTTCCATTAAGCAAAACTGCCACTAAACCGCGCTTTGCGATTTCGGAGCTAGCACCAAACGCTATTGTGGTGAGCCCATCTAGTAAGGCACTTCTTTGGGGGCTTTCCCCCACAGGCACGTACATGAGCGAAGACTCGGGTTTGAACCTGTTGTTACAAGCGCAAGCCCCCTACGCTTTGACACGTGGCACCTATGTGCTGCAACTTCGGTTCAAAAACGACCCGCTCACGGAGGCTAAACCAATTCAAGCCTCATTGATTGCCGATTTTGCCCATAACGAACTGCGCACCAGACATCCAGTCAGTTTTGCCCAAACTGAATTACCCAGCTTGGTGAATCCGCTTGAATATCGCATCACACACCAACCCTCAGGCTTAAGCAATGAATGGCAAATTTTGCCAAGGCAAGTGCTTTGGCTACCCGAGTTACAAGGTGCGACGTGTGGCCCCCAAGGCGATGTCATTTGGGTACATGGAAAACGGCTTGATTTGATTGATGCCGTTCGCGTGGAGACTGAGGGCGAATTTCAAGATGCTCAATTGGTGTCTTGTCCAAAAGGCCTTTGCCTGAGATTGCCTTTATCAGCCACCACATCTCCGCTGTCTGTGCGGTTGCGCTGGGTGGATGATCGCTTGTTTCAGCCGAACATCGCGAACATCAAACAGCCTTGCCAAAGCCCACCAGCCAACTGACCGAGCTATTCCACGATCGGGTTTTGGATAAACCAAGATTCGGTGAAAGCGCGGATGTAAAACGCGCTCTGTTGGTGATCTTTGCTCAAAGCAATGTCAAGTGCTGACGCATTGCCGTGGTTGACCAGCGTAGGGTCAGCGCCCTCTTCTAGCAACAATTTGACAGCCAATGGCGATTCGGAAAACGCGGCCATCATCAACGGTGTGGTTCCATTGGCCGCTTCGCTGTCGATGTAGGCATCGTTTTCGATCAGCAAACGCATCATTTCACGATACCCCTTGGCCGCCGCGTAATGCAGTGGTGACCATCCAGGCTTGTTCACATCTGCACCACGCGAGATCAACACTTTGGCGAGTTCCATGTGGTTATGGAGTGCAGCCAGCATGAGCGGCGTTTCACCAAGGCTGTTCTTCGTGTTGAGATTCGTCAAAGGATGCTTTGCCAAAACCATGGCCGCTTGGATGGATTCAGACTGCAACGCCACTAAGATGCCTGCCTCGCCTTTTTCGTTGGGGGTGTTTGGATCAAATCCACGCGCCAAAAGCTTTTCTATGGTCGCTGGCTGATTGAACGTGACAGCGGCCATAAAGTCGTCGTAAGAGCCTGCGTTTGAAAAAGAATATCCAATAAAAACATATAGATATATAAAATACTTAAAGTATTTTCTCATTTTAAGACACCGCTAAAAAGTTCGTCAAAATTGCGGCTGGTGGCCTCGGCCACAGCCTCGACGGACAGGCCTTTGATCTCAGCAATTTGCTTGGCCACAAATGGCACATACGAGGGGTTGTTGGTCTTGCCACGATGGGGTGCGGGGGCCAAATAGGGGCTGTCGGTCTCAATCAAGATGCGATCCATTGGCACAAACCGGGCGACATCGCGTAAGTCTTGGGCATTTTTAAAGGTCAAGATGCCGGAGAAAGAGATGTAAAGCCCAAGGTCCAAGCCAGCACGCGCTACATCTGCGGTTTCGGTGAAGCAATGAAACACGCCCCCTGCGCTGCCAGTTGACCCGTCTTCGCCCTGCTCTTTCAAAATCGCCACCGTGTCAGCCGATGAGCTGCGGGTGTGAATGACCAAGGGCAGTTGGATTTGCTGCGCGGCTTGGATGTGGATGCGAAAACGGTTGCGCTGCCATTCCATGTCGGCCACGGTGCGTTCGCCCAAGCGGTAATAGTCAAGCCCAGTTTCACCAATGCCCACAACTTTGGGGAGTTTGGCGCGGGTCAGCAGGTCGTCGAGTGTGGGTTCTTGCACACCCTCGTTGTCGGGGTGTACGCCTACGGTGGCCCAAAAATTGTCAAACTGCGTGGCCAAACCATGCACCTCGGGAAAGCGCTCCAGCGTGGTGCTGATGACCAAAGCACGTGTGACCTGGGCCTTGGCCATGTCGTCGCGGATGGCGTGGATGTTTTCAACCAGCTCTGGAAAGTTCAGGTGGCAATGGGAATCGGTGAACATGGTTTTCTTTTAGTCTTTGGCGCGCAACGCCGTTTGCGCTCGCGCGACCAGGGCTTCAAACATCAAACCTGCGTTGTAAGGGTGCTCGGACGTGCGGGCGGCATCCATGAGGTCCTTGGACCAATGGGTGAGCGAGCCCACGGTGCCCGCAACTGGCAAATCAGCAGCCATAAAGAACCGTGGTTCAGCGCCACTGCGCAAAGCCAGCAAGTCATGACAAAGCTTTTGCAACATTGCAATGGCTTGTGAAGGTGTGGCGTCAGACACCGCCGCCACATCGCCACGCAAGACGGCTTTGGGCAATGCGGCCCAATGCGCAGCTTTGAGGCCTGCATTGGCAAGGTCTAAGGCGTCTTCAGGGCGACCGCCTGCGGCGCGTAGCAACACGGCAGCATCTGCGGCTGGCACACCTTGGCTTTGCAGCCAGTTCAAAGCTTCGGCCTCAGTAGGCCAAACCATGGTGTGGGTTTGGCAACGGCTGCGGATGGTGGGCAGCAGTTGGTGGGCGGCTTCGCTGGCCAGCACAAAGCGGCATTCGCCTGGCGGCTCTTCAAGTGTTTTAAGGATGGTATTGGCCGTCACATGGTTCATGCGCTCGGCGGGGTAGACAAACACCACTTTGGTCGATCCGCCCGAACGGGTTTGTTGGCTAAACGCCACCATGTCGCGCGCAGCTTCCACGCGAATTTCTTTGCTGGGCTTGCGTTTTTTGTCGTCGAGGTCTTTTTGGGTTTTCTCGTCGAGGGGCCAGCTTAGCTCTAGCGCTAAAGTTTCGGGCATGAGCGTGGCTAGGTCGGCATGGGTGCGCACGTCCACGGCATGGCAGCTGCGGCATTGGTAACAAGCGCCTTGCGGGGTGGGCGCCTCGCACAGCCAAGCGCGGGCCAGCTCAAGGCCCAATGTGTATTGCCCCAAACCCGAGGGCCCCTGCAGCAGCCATGCGTGACCCCGACGCTCAAGCAAGCTGGTCAGCTGGCCTTGCAGCCATGGGCTCAGCACAGGCCGGGCTTTGGATGTGGTGGGTTCGTTCATGCCACGCTGGCCATCAATTCGCGCTCAGCCAACCGCGTTGCACAAAGTTTTGGTGCAGCTGCTGCCACACGGCCTCACGGCTTTGGGCGGCGTCTAGGCGAACAAAGCGCTGTTGATCGGCGTGGGCACGGGCGGCATAGCCATCAGACACTTTTTGGAAGAACTCAACGGGCTGAGCTTCAAAGCGGTCGGGTACGCGGGCACCAGCTAGGCGCACAGCGGCAATGGCAGGGTCAAGCTCAAACCACACGGTCACATCAGGTTGACGCAGGCCGTGTTGGTGGGTCTGTACCCATTGTTCAAGCTGTTGCAATACGCCCAAATCAAACCCACGGCCACTGCCTTGGTAGGCAAAAGTGGCATCGGTGAAGCGATCACACAGCACCACATCGCCACGCGCCAAAGCGGGTTCAATCACGTTGTGTAAATGGTCACGACGGGCGGCGAATATCAGCAAGGCTTCGGTCAACGAGTCCATCGCGTCATGCAGCACCATCTCCCGCAGCTTCTCGGCCAAGGGGGTGCCTCCAGGCTCGCGTGTAAGCGTGACTTGGCGGCCCTGCGCTTTGAAAGCTGCAGCCAAGCCATCGATGTGCGTGGACTTGCCCGCGCCGTCGATGCCCTCAAAACTGATGAACAGACCTGTTTTTGTCATAGCCCGCTATTTTGCCTGTTTGGCATCACTGTCCAGAGGCTTTGCGTTGGTAGCGGTTCACCGCAGCGTTGTGCTCGTCCAAAGTCGCGCTGAAGTAGCTGCTGCCGTCCCCCTTGGCCACAAAGTACAGCGCATTGCTGGGTGCGGGCTGCACAGCGGCTTTGAGGGCGTTGCGCCCAGGCATGGCGATAGGCGTGGGTGGCAGTCCCTTGCGGGTGTAGGTGTTCCACGGGTGGTCCGTGCGCAGGTCGGCGCGACGCAGGTTGCCGTCGAAGTTGTCAAACATGCCGTAAATCACGGTGGGGTCGGTTTGCAACGGCATGCCGATGGCCAAACGGTTGTGGAACACGCGGCTGATGGTGGTTCGGTCGCTTTCGCGGCCAGTTTCTTTTTCAACGATGCTGGCCAAGATCAAGGCCTCATCGATGGTTTTGATTTGGATGTCTGGCTGGCGTAGGCCCCAGGCGGCTGCCAATTGTTTGGTCATCGCATTGGCTGCGCGTTGCATCACATGTAGCTCGGAAGTGCCTTTGCCATAGGTGTAGGTGTCGGGAAAGAAGCGGCCTTCGGGCGCTACGCCTGGCATGCCAAGTTTGACCATCAGTTCGTCATCGCTCAGGCCTTTGGCGTCGTGCTTGAGCCCGTCGGCTTTGGCCAGAGCAGCGCGGAATTGGCGAAACGTCCAGCCATCAATCAGGCTAACGGCTTTGAGGCTTTCTTCACCACGGGTGAGCTTGCGTAACAAATCAAGCGCCGTGTCACCTTGGGCAATCTCATAACTACCAGCGCGCAGAGCGCGGGATTGGCCGCTGAGTCTGAAAAACAAAAACACGACATCACTGTTGACGTCGATGCCGGCTTGGGCGACCGCTTTGGCAATGCCGCGAACGGACGTTTGTGGCTCGATGGATAAATCAACCGTCTCGCCGCGTATCGGCAATGGACGCAACACCCAATATGCTGAAGCCGCAAAAAACGCGATTAAAAACACAATGAATATCCAAATAATTCGCTTGAGCACAACACTGCATCCTTTGTCCGTTGCGCTCCATAGGCTTGGTTCGCCTAAAAATTATATCGACCGCGCCACAGAACCCTAGGCACAAGGGTTCTGTGGCAAGTCGGTCAATCTACGACCAAGGCTGCGGCCGTGCCAAACGCAACAGCGCTGATCGGTAGCGCCCATGGGCTGCTTTCTGGTTTTTGCTTCTCAATCACTGCAGGCAAGTTTTCAAATTCAGGCGCCTTGCGCGCATCAATGATGCGTGGATGCGCAAACTCAAGTTGCAAAGCCTTGGTCAATTGCACCAAGGAGCCGTGTGCAATACGCGTCACCACCCTGTTGCCGCTTTGGCTTAGAAGCTCCGAGACTTCCTTTAAATTGGCACTTGTCCAGTCAGACTTGAATTTCTTCAGCGCCCGTTGTGTCAACCACTTGCTGGAATGACGATGGATACGTGGTGGGCATCCGACCAAAACCCATTGCGCGGGTTGTGCGTCTTCCAGCAAGGGCAGAACTTGGTTCATCGCATGCACTTTGTCGTTGATATAGATGACATAGGTTTCCATGATGATCTCCTTGAGTTAGTGGGCTTGGGGCTCTGTCATTTCGAGTTTGGGGGATGTGCTTTCAGCGGCGGGCCGTTTACGACGCAGCCAACTCACGCCCAGTATGATGGACATGAACATGAGATGCACACTCCATCGCGCGGCTTCTTGATGCCACATTGAGCCGTCAAAGAAAACCTTCAACAAAGACTCATTCACGACCATTTGTGCCGCTGTAAACGCCAAGACCGCGCCGCCAATCGGAATGATGATGGGCCACTGGGTGACTAACTTAAGAACCAATTGGCTACCAAAAACCACAATGGGAATGCTGATCATCAGACCCAACGCGACCAATTCAAACGATCCGCTGGATGCACCAGCAACGCCCAGCACGTTGTCAATGCCCATCAATGCATCGGCAATCACGATGGTTTTCATCGCACCCCAAAACGTGACTGCGCCCACATCGCTGTGCTGCTCGTCTTCGTCATTGGTGATGAGCTTGTACGCAATCCACAGCAAGCCCAAGCCGCCCACCAGCATCAGACCTGGGATCTGAAGCAGCCAAACCACTGCAAAAGTCATCAAGGAGCGAACGGCAATCGCGCCGACCGTTCCCCAAAGGATGGCCTTTTTCTGCAAACTGGGAGGGAGTTTTCTTGCCGCAAGGGCAATGACGATGGCGTTATCACCCGCCAAAACTAAGTCAATCAAGATGATGGCCAGCAGCGCCGACCACCATGGAATAGAAAAGAGTTCCATAGCAAAACCTCAATAAATCGATCGATGCTTTTCGCGCACGAAAAGCCAGGGATCGAAGGTCTTGCTTAGCTTGTAATAGATCAGTTATGTGCCCAACCAGCCGGAAGCCTAGGCTTCGTCATGACGACGGGTTGATCGAGACGTGTGGCAAAAGCCTCTCACTGAACACGTTTCGATTGAGCTACTCCCCTACGATGTGTGTGAGTTTAGGTGGATTCATCATTCATCGCAATTTCCACAAAGTCAGTGTGGGTGATGTCACGGGGATAATGGCCTCATGATTTCAGACGCCACAACGATTCACTTGCAAGGCATCGCGCCCCTGCCCCATCTTGGCATCATTCGCGCTGCGGGCGAAGACGCCGCCAACTTTTTACACAACCAACTCACCAACGATGTGTTGTTGATGAAAGATGGCCAATGCCGCTTGGCCGCGTTTTGCAATGCCAAGGGCCGCATGCAAGCGAGCTTTGTGATTTACAAACGTTCGGCCGAAGAAGTGTTGCTGATTTGCCGCAAAGACTTGATTGCGCAAACCGTCAAACGCTTGTCGATGTTTGTGTTGCGCGCCAAGGCCAAACTCAGCGATGCAAGTGATGAATTTCAGTTGCTGGGCTTGGCGGGTGATGCCGCAGTTGCTGTACTACGTGGCGCTTCCACTGAGCCTTGGCATCGCCATACGGCGGAAGCTGCAGATGTGTTGACCCTCTACCCTGCCCTAGGCCAAGCACGTGCCATTTGGTTAGCCCCCAACGATGTGGCTGCACCAGTAGGTCCAGCGCTCAGTTCTGATGTGTGGCAAGTGGGCGAAGTGATGAGCGGCATTGCGTGGGTAGAGTTGGCAACCTTCGAAGCCTTTGTGCCTCAGATGCTCAACTACGAGTCGGTGGATGGCGTGAACTTTAAAAAAGGTTGTTATCCCGGCCAAGAGGTGGTCGCGCGCAGCCAGTTTCGTGGCACCTTAAAGCGCCGTGCGTTCCTTGTTCAATGCACCGTTCCCATGTCGGCGGGGCAAGAAGTGTTTTCCAGCTCAGACGACACCCAACCTTGCGGCTTGGTGGCGCAGGCGGCGAGCGATGGGGCTTGTCATGTGGCTGTGGTGGAGTTGCAACTCAGTGCCACCGAAAACAACAGCTTGCATTTAGGCGAGGTAGCAGGACCTGTGTTGAGCCTGTTGCCTATGCCTTATGTGCTGCGTGACGATATTTGATCGGGTGCTTGGCTTAGAAACGCACGCCTGCCTTCAAGCTCACAGAAGATGCATTGCCCGTGCGGTCGTATTCAGCTGAGAGATTGATCAGCGTGATGTTCCAGCTCACGCCCACAAATGATTTGGCTTGTGAAAAGCTTTCATTGCTTTTGCCCGTGGCTTTGGCCATGGAGTAAACCGTACCCAGGCCAGCATAAGGCGTGAAACCCACAAAGCCCTTAGAAATCAACAGATCCAAACCCGTGTTGTTCAACGTCATCCCCGACACACCACCCATACGGCTGTGACTGCCGCGCACCGCAATGGCAGGTGTGATGGCATTTCCTTCTAGCAATGCATATTTGATGTTCACACCCGTTGCGGACACATTGGTCGATGACATGTTGGACACAAAGCCGACCACATCCCAACCACCAGACAAACCTTTACTGACAGACAACTTGGTTTGCGTCAACTGATCCATGCTGTCACCCGACACTTTGCTCCAAGCGCTACCCGCCTGCGTGTTTGTGAGCGAGACAGAACCACTGACGTCAAAACCAGAGATGCCCAAAGGGGCTGCTGGTTCAATGGCCTTGGCGCTGGTGGAAGATGCCAAGTCTTTGCTCAGCGCCAAAAACTCTGTTTGGTTGAGTGCGTTGAAGTTGGTCAGATCGGCTGCATGAGCCTGGAATGACAGCGCCAGTGATGCCGCGATGGTCAAAGTAGTTGGAAGAATGCGTTGAGCGATGTTCATGGCGAGGTATTTCGTTGATTAATTTGACATATTTTTGCATGGATGGCGCCGCTGTCACGTCAAGCTTAAAACCATCTCGACATGCGGTATGCCCACCTCATCAAAAGGCTCACCGATTGCGCTGAACCCGTGCGCCGCATAAAAACTTTCTGCGGTGCGTTGGGCACTCAAGTACAAGGATGGGTAACCGCGTTGTCGGGCACAACGAATCAGCGCGTGCAAAAGCCGCCCCCCATAACCATGACCCCGAACGACTTTCAACACAGCCATGCGGCCAATTTTGGCAACATTGGCCGATGGTTCTAACAAGCGTGCATTGCCTAATGGCTGACCATTCACATCAAACAGCACCGCGTGTAGAGCGGTGGCGTCGTCCGCATCCCATTCGTCCTCTGGGGAGATGCCTTGCTCATCCACAAATACCGCCGTACGTACCACTTGCGACGCAGGTTGCATCAAAGACCATTCGCCAATTTCGATATACGTCATAGTCGCTCACTCACACCCCAAATGCGTGTCGCAGTGCACGGGCTGCGTCCATATGCGCGGTCAGCGCTTCAGGAATGACGCGCCCCATTTGAATAAAGCTGTGTACCACGCCCTTGTAAATTTCTAGGTCGACAGGCACACCGCTCAAGCGCAGGTGGTCGGCATAGGCCACGCCTTCATCCACGAGCGGGTCACACTCGGCCAAGCCCAGCCATGCGGGGGCCACACCCGACACATCGGCCAGCATGGGCGAAAAGCGTGGATTTTGGCGGTCCTCAAGGTTTGGGACATAGTGACCATAGAAGTATTCGATGCTGGCCTTCTCTAGCAAGAAACCTTTTTCAAACGTATGCGCCGAAGTCAAGTACTCGGGCGAGCAGCCAGGGTAGAACATGAGTTGCAGCTTCAAGTCAATGCCTGCATCACGGGCGGCAATGGCCGTTGCTGCCGTCAGCGTGCCGCCCGCACTGTCGCCACCGATGGCCATGCGTGTGGCGTCTAGGCCTAGGCTGTTGGCGTTGGCAGCCAGCCATTGAAGTGCGTCAAAGGCATCATTGTGTGCGGTGGGAAATGTATGTTCGGGTGCAAGTCGGTAGTCCAGCGACATCACAGCGCAGTGCGCCAAATGGGCCAAGTGCTTGCACAGCGCCTCATGGGTTTCGGGGCTGCCCACTGTGAAGCCACCGCCATGAAAGTACAGCAGCACAGGCAAGCTGGGTTTGGCGTGTTCGGCCCACAGCTTGGCACGGAGCGTGGAGCCATCACGCGTGGGGATGTGCAGCGTGTCGTCACGCGCCATTTCGTGTGCATTGATTTCCAGCACGCCAGCGCCCAGCGCAAAGGCTTGTTTGGCTTGTTCGGGCGTCAGCAGCGCCATCGGTGGGCGACCTGCTTTGGCAATGGCGTGCAGCACATCGCGCATGGCGGGGGTCAGCAGACTTTGCGGGTTACGTGGATGACTCATGTTTTATAGTGTGCCATGGCTCAAATTCTCTACCTCACCAACATTCAGATTGACTTTGGCGTACTCGCAACCCTCAGGGCCGAGTGTGAAAAAGCCCACATCAAACGCCCCCTCATCGTGACCGATCCAGGCGTCAAAGCTGTGGGCATTTTGCAAAAGGCCTTGGATGCCCTGCAGGGCTTAGAGGTCGCAGTGTTTGACCAAACTCCATCCAACCCCACTGAAGCTGCGGTACGTGCCGCTGTGGCGGTGTATCACGCGCAGCAGTGCGACGGCCTGATTGCCTTGGGCGGCGGTTCCTCCATCGACTGCGCCAAAGGCGTGGCCATTGCCGCCACCCACCCAGGACCGCTTAAAACCTACGCCACCATCGAAGGTGGCTCGCTCAAAATCACACCCGCCGTGTCGCCCATCATTGCCGTACCCACCACTGCAGGCACGGGTAGTGAGGTGGCGCGTGGGGCCATCGTCATCGTGGACGATGGGCGCAAGCTGGGTTTCCATTCTTGGCATTTGGTGCCCAAGGCCGCGTTGCTTGACCCTGAGCTCACCCTTGGTCTGCCCCCTGCCCTGACTGCGGCCACAGGCATGGATGCCATCGCACACTGTATGGAGACCTTCATGGCTGCGCCATTCAACCCACCCGCTGACGGCATTGCACTAGACGGCCTCTCACGCGGCTGGGCGCACATCGAACGCGCCACCGCCAATGGCCAAGACCGCGAGGCGCGCCTGAACATGATGAGCGCCTCCATGCAAGGCGCCATGGCCTTTCAAAAAGGTCTGGGCTGCGTGCATTCGCTCAGTCACAGCTTGGGCGGTGTGAACCCGCGCTTGCACCACGGCACCTTAAACGCCATGTTTTTGCCTGCGGTGGTGCGCTTCAACGCGAGCGCCGAATCCGTGCAAAAAGAACGCCGCATGCAACGCATGGCCTACGCGATGGGCTTGGGCGAAATTGACCAAGCACATGAAGCTGCGGAGGCGATTGCCTTGGCTATCACAGCGATGAATACACGTTTGGGTTTACCTCAAGGCTTGGCCGAGATGGGCGTGGAGACAGCATGGTTTGACAAAATTATCGAAGGTGCCATGGCCGACCATTGCCACAAAACCAACCCACGCATCGCCACTGAGCAGGAATACCGAGAGATGCTGCAAGCGGCGATGTAACGGGCCTCCTGCAAGCAAATTACTTGCGCTGCTTCGCCCTAGGTTTCATCTTGGCAGCTTGTGCGCGCAGCGCCGCCTCAAACGCCGTACGTGCCCAGAACATGGCTTGCTCGCGCTCGTCCAACACAGCCTCAGGCGCAGACCAGTACGAGAGCTTCACAGGCTTGTCGCGCTGCATGTAAGTAAAAGGCTCAGACCCTGCCGCCTCAAACTGTGCCACGTTGTGTGCATCGGTCTTTAAATACAAGCGGCCAGCAGCATACAGACCAAACATCAAGCCATCGTGATAAATGCCCCAGCCACCAAACATTCGGCGGGCGCGTATGGGGCCGAATGCGTCAAAGACTTCGTGCAGGTAATCGATGGATTCGTTCATTGTCATGCCCTTGACCTCAGTCTTCGTAAATCGTGCCCACCACGTCTGCGGCTTCCTGACGAAGAGGGATTAACGCGCGATATGCGTCAGAGTTATGCCAACCCTCTGCATCCGCGAGAGACGGAAAACGAATCACCACAATGTCTAGATGTGGGCTTGCATTGCTTTGTGCATGCGGCTGTTTGCCTCTGAACATCAGCTCGGCATGCCATGGCGCTAAGGTTGCAGGCACTTGGCTGCGATAGCTCGCCCACTTTTCTTCGTTTTTGACCGTAATTTGACCAACAAAGTAAGCCTGTTTCATATTGATACCCATCAGAGACAACTCAGCACAGATGACGTTGGGTCATTTAACCATTCAGCAAACTCATCTGCCAACTGTTCACTCGCACGCACGGCCTCTTTCCAAACCTTCAGCCGCCCCTCAAAGTCAGAGGCATAGGTCACAAAGTCACTGCGGTCTGGCAGCTTGCCGTTGGGCAAGGTTTTGACCCACTCTGGATTGGGGGCCAAGACGATGGTGTTGTCTAAAAACGGGGTCGACTTGTGCCGCCACTTGAGTGCTTTGTCTAGCCAGCCTGGCACCACCGCTTGTTGAAAGTGTGGGTAAAGGACCAAAGGACTTTTCGCCAACCCGTTGTAGTTGAGGTGCAAATGATAGTCAGTGATGCCACCATCCCAATATGCGCCTGTGGGGGCATCAGGAATGTCATGCACGGCTTGCAGCACAAACGGGATGGAGCAACTGGCTTGCAGCGCGGCCATGAAGTTGCGCTCGTTCAGCGCCATGTGCTGGGTGGCAAAGTCTGCCGTATCAAACGGCAATTCGCCGCGGCTGGAAAACACCACACGCTCTAGCCACGCGCCCATGGCTTTGCGCTGCACAGCGTTGCACAGATACGCGCCTGCGTAGCCCAAGGGCGTGAGCAGCGGATGCTCGCGATTCAAGATGTGTTTGCCACGCGAGGTCACCACATGCAGGCGGTAACGCGGGTTGTTGAGCACTTCGCTCACATGGCCGCCATAAAACGCTTGCAGGGTTTGGCTGAACTCGTCGCTCACCTGCTTGGCGCTGGGTCGCTTTTGGCCTTCGGGTACTTTGTACTCTTGGTGGATGTAGTCGTGCGACAGCCGATCAAAGCCTTGCACGGGGTTATCCATACACGCCGTGGTCATGCGCCATGCGCCGATGGATGCACCGACCAAATCGATGGGCTGGGTGCTTTGCGGTAACCACTCGCCAAACAAAAAGCGGTCCAGCGGCCCGAGGATCAAACCCTTTGGCCCGCCTGCAGCAGCGGGAATCACGCCAATGTGTTCTGGCTTCAAGCCGCTGGCCTCAATGTGGGCCATGGCTTTGGGACCAGCGTAGATGTGCAGGGCTTTCAATCGCAGCCTTACTTTTTCAAACCCTGTAGCTTGGCAAAGGCACTCGCCATGGCAGAACCCGCCGCTGCTTGCGGTGGTGCGGTGTAGCCGCTGCTGTAACTGCCACCACTTCTTTGACGGTTATCGCGACCTGCATGCTCAAAGCGGTTATCGCGTGGGCCGTCTTTGCGAGCAGGTGCTGCATCCAACCTCATGGTCAGGCTGATGCGTTTGCGCGCCACATCTACTTCCAGCACTTTGACCTTGATGATGTCGCCAGTCTTCACCACTTCGCGTGCGTCTGTGATGAACTTGTTGCTGAGTTGGCTCACGTGAATCAAGCCGTCTTGGTGCACACCCAAATCGACAAATGCGCCAAAAGCAGCCACGTTGCTGACCGTGCCTTCAAGCACCATGTCAACCTTCAAGTCTTTGATGTCCTCCACGCCGTCTTGCAGCTTGGCCACTTTGAAGTCGGGTCGTGGGTCACGGCCTGGTTTTTCGAGCTCGCTCAAGATGTCTTTGACGGTGATCACGCCCACGGTGTCATTGGCAAACAGCTCGGGGCGCAAGGTTTTGAGCATGTCGGCGCGGCCCATCAGCTCGGCCACGGGCTTGCCCGTTTGCGCCATGATGCGCTCGACCACTGGGTAGGTTTCGGGGTGAACGGCGGTCATGTCTAGCGGGTTGTCGCCGTCGCGAATGCGCAAGAAGCCTGCACTTTGCTCGAAGGTTTTAGCACCTAGGCCTGTGACCTTGAGCAACTGCTGGCGGTTGGCAAATGCGCCATTGGCTTCGCGCCAACGCACCACGGCTTTGGCGGTGGTGGTGCTGAGGCCCGACACACGGGTGAGCAAAGGCACGCTGGCTGTGTTGAGGTCCACCCCCACTTTGTTCACGCAGTCTTCCACCACAGCTTCAAGCGTGCGGGCGAGTTCGCTTTGGTTCACATCGTGTTGGTACTGGCCCACGCCGATGGATTTGGGGTCGATCTTCACCAGTTCGGCCAAGGGATCTTGCAAGCGGCGCGCAATACTGGCAGCGCCGCGCAGGCTCACATCCACATCGGGCATTTCTTGGCTGGCGTATTCACTGGCGCTGTACACCGACGCTCCTGCTTCACTCACCACCACTTTGTCGATGGCTTTGCTGGCGTCGTGTTTGGCCATCAACTTAATCAGCTCACCTGCCAATTTGTCTGTCTCGCGGCTGGCTGTGCCGTTGCCAATGGCAATCAGGTTCACGCCGTGTTTCTCTGCCAGTTTGGCCAAGGTGTAAAGCGAGCCATCCCAATCTTTGCGCGGCTCGTGTGGATAGATGGTCGATGTTTCCACCAGCTTGCCCGTGGCATCGACCACAGCCACTTTCACGCCAGTGCGAATGCCAGGATCAAGGCCCATCACCACGCGCGGGCCTGCGGGCGCGGCCAGCAGCAAGTCGCGCAAGTTGTCGGCAAACACTTTGATGGCGACCTTCTCCGCTTCTTCGCGCAGGCGCGTGAACAAGTCGCGCTCAGTGGAGAGGCTCAGTTTCACGCGCCAAGTCCACGCTACGCATTTGCGAATCAGGTCGTCCCCTGCCCTGCCTGAATGGCTCCAGCCAAGGTGCAAAGCAATCTTGCCTTCGGCCAAGCTGGGCTTGCCAGGTTCTGGCTCAACGGGAAGCACCAGTTTGGCATCGAGCATTTCCAACGCACGGCCACGGAACACGGCCAAGGCGCGGTGGGAAGGCACGCGGCCAATGGGCTCGTCATAGTCAAAGTAGTCGCGAAACTTCGCCACATCGGGGTTGTTTTCGTCTTTGCCAGCAGCCAGCTTGCTGCGGAACAAGCCCTCGGCCCAGAGCCATTCGCGCAAGCTTTGAACCAATGCTGCATCTTCGGCCCAGCGCTCGCTCAACAAATCGCGCACACCGTCCAGCACAGCGGCAACCGTAGTGAAGTCGGCTCCTTCAATCTTGCCCGCGGGCAAGATGAACGCTTCGGCTTCCACATTGGGGTTGAGCGTGGGGTCGGCAAACAGCTTATCGGCCAGCGGCTCCAAGCCCGCTTCTTTGGCAATCATGCCCTTGGTGCGACGCTTGGGTTTGAAAGGTAGGTAAATGTCTTCCAGCTCTTGCTTGGTCGGTGCAGCATCAATGGCCGCCAACAGTTCGGGGGTGAGCTTGCCTTGCTCTTGAATGCTCTTGATCACCGCAGCGCGGCGGTCTTCCAACTCGCGCAAGTAGCTGAGGCGTGCTTCGAGTTCGCGCAGCTGAATGTCGTCCAAACCACCCGTGACTTCTTTGCGGTAACGTGCAATAAACGGCACGGTTGCGCCACCATCGAGCAGCTCAACGGCAGAGCGAACTTGGGCTTCAGAGATCTTGATTTCGTCCGCCAGTTGGCGGGTAATTTTTTGCATGTTGTCAGGAGGCTAAGTCGTCAAAGCGGGCAATTTTGCCTGAGCTGAAAAGGTCTCCTGAAAAGAGACGACAGGGATTGTGGTAAGCGTTTTCCAGACGAGACAAGGGGTTGCGGTATGCCAAGGCGGCGCCATTCGTCGCGCAGCGATGTAAGCCGTCTTGGCATACCGCAACCCCAAGCCAACGAGGGGAAGCTCCTCAACCAAACGTGCGCAAAACGATCAGTCCGTAGGCACCTCATGCAATTCCGTAGGCGCACCATCTCGCTTGACGTACTTAAAAGTAGCCGTCGCATGCGCACACACATTCCCTTGCGCATCCAACAGCGTGCCTTCACAAAACGCCATGCTGCCCGTACGGTGCATCAAACGCCCTTTGCCCGTGAGTTCACCTTTAGCGGGTTGCATGAACGAGGTTTTCATCTCGATCGTGATGACGCCCATGCCTCGGTCCACGCTGCGAGCAGCCGAAGCCAGTGTGACGTCCAAGAACGTCATCACCGCGCCGCCATGCGTCACATTGAACGAGTTCATGTGCTCAGGCTCCGGCGTGTAGCGCAGTTCTGAATAACCATCATCGAAGAACACCAGCTCAAAACCGAGATGGTCGACAAACGGAATGTAAGCACCAAAGCTTTCTTGCATGATGTTCTCCTGATGTGGTTACAAGACCTCAAAGATACCAGCTGCGCCCATGCCACCACCAATGCACATGGTCACGCACACGCGTTTCGCGCCTCGGCGTTTGCCTTCGATCAAGGCATGGCCCACCAAACGCTGACCGCTCACGCCGTAAGGATGCCCCACGGCAATCGCGCCACCGTTGACGTTCAGGTGGTCATCTGGAATGCCCAGTTTGTCACGGCAGTACAGCACTTGCACAGCGAAGGCTTCGTTGAGTTCCCACAAATCAATATCGCCCACGCCCAGGCCCAAACGCTTGAGCACTTTGGGAATGGCGTACACGGGGCCAATGCCCATTTCATCGGGTTCGCAGCCAGCGACGGCAAAGCCGAGGAATCGACCCAAAGGCTGGAGACCGCGTTTGCTGGCCAGCTCTTCGCTCATCACCACGCAAGCGCCCGCACCGTCTGAAAACTGGCTGGCATTACCAGCAGAGATCAACCCACCAGGCATGGCAGATTTGAGGTTGGCCAACGCTTCGACGGTCGAGCCTTCGCGAATGCCTTCGTCTTTGCTGACCGTGACTTGCTTGGTCATCAAGCCCATCACCTTGTCGGCAATGCCAGCTTTGACGGTGATGGCGGCAATTTCTGCATCAAACAAGCCGGCCGACTGCGCAGCAAACGCACGCTGTTGGCTGCGCGCACCGTATTCGTCCATGGCTTCACGGCCAATGTTGTAGCGTTTGGCCACGTTCTCGGCGGTTTGTAGCATGTTCCAGTAGATCTCAGGCTTCTTTTTGTTCAGCGCCAAGTCCATCAACATGTGTTGGTTCATCTCTTGTTGCACACACGAGATGCTTTCCACACCACCCGCCACATACACATCGCCCTCGCCCGCAATGATGCGTTGGGCAGCGGTGGCAATGGTTTGCAAACCTGAGGAGCAAAAACGGTTGATGGTCATGCCCGAGACCGACACAGGGCAATCGGCCATCAGTGCGATTTGACGGGCGATGTTGGTGCCTGTGGCACCTTCGGGCAAGGCGCAGCCCATGATGACGTCGTCCACTTCGGCAGCTTCAATGCCAGCGCGGGCAATGGCGTGTTTGACGACGTGACCACCCAAGGTCGCGCCGTGGGTCATGTTGAAAGAGCCCTTCCAGCTTTTGGCAAGCGGTGTGCGGGCGGTAGAGACGATGACAGCGTTGGTCATAGGTTTTCCTTAAATTCAGTTCAGTTGAAGGTCTTGCCTTCGGCGGCGAGCTTGGCGAGCAAAGGGGCAGGCTTCCAAAACTCAGCGTCATCGTGGGGGTTGGTGGCAAAGCGTTGCATGGCTTGGACCACGTTGAAGAGGCCCAGTTCGTCGGCATAGTTCATGGGGCCACCACGGTAAATGGGGAAGCCGTAGCCGCTGATGTAGACCATGTCGATGTCGCTGGCTTTGCTGGCAATGCCTTCTTCCAAAATGTGGGCCGCCTCATTGACCAAAGCAAAGTTCAGGCGCTGCACGATCTCTTCATCGCTGATCTTGCGCGGTTTAATGCCCAGCGATTCGCGGTGTTTGGCAATCATGGCCTCCACGTCTTTGTTGGGGATGGCGTCGCGTTTGCCTGGTTTGTAGTCGTACCAACCCGCGCCTGTTTTTTGGCCGAAGCGGCCTTGTTCGCACAGCAGGTCTGCAGTTTTGCTGTAACGACGCGTGGGGTTTTCTGCGTATTGGCGTTTGCGAATCGCCCAACCAATGTCGTTGCCCGCCAAGTCACCCATGCGGAACGGGCCCATGGCCCAGCCAAATTTTTCAATGGCGCGGTCTACCTGTGCGGGGGTACACCCTTCGTCGAGCAAGAAGCCAGCTTGGCGGCCGTATTGGTCAATCATGCGGTTACCAATGAAGCCATCACATACGCCTGAGAGCACGGCAATCTTCTTGATTTTCTTGGCCACTTCCATCGCAGTAGCGAGCACGTCTTTGGCGGTGTCTTTTCCACGCACCACTTCAAGCAGCTTCATCACGTTGGCGGGGCTGAAGAAGTGCAAGCCCACCACGTCTTGCGGGCGCTTGGTGAAGTGAGCGATTTTGTTGAGGTCCAACGTGGAGGTGTTGGACGCCAAAATCGCGCCAGGCTTCATCACCGCATCGAGTTGTTTGAACACTGCTACTTTGACACCCCTGTCTTCAAACACCGCCTCAATGACAAGGTCTGCATCTTTGATGTCGTCGTAACTCAGGGTGGTGCTCAGCAGTGCCATGCGCTGGGCGGCCTTGTCTTCTTTGAGCTTGCCTTTTTTGACACGGTCTTCGTAGTTCTTTTGGATCGTGGCCACGCCACGGTCCAAGGCTTCTTGCTTGGTCTCAATCATCTTGACTGGAATACCCGCATTCAAGAAGTTCATGGCAATGCCACCGCCCATGGTGCCAGCACCAATGACGGCCACAAGTTTGATATCGCGCACGGGTGTGTCGCTGGGTACATCGGCAATCTTGCTGGCTGCGCGTTGTGCGCCAAACAAGTGACGCAAGGCACGGCTCTCTGGGGTCCACATGAGGTTGATGAACTGTTCGCGCTCGTACATCATGCCTTCGTCAAACTTTTTCTTGGTGGCCATTTCCACCGCGTCCACCGCTTTGGGAGGGGCTGGGTAATTTTTGGCCATGCCCTTGACCATGTTGCGCGCGAACTGAAAGTACGCATCGCCTTGTGCGTGCTTGCAAGGCAAATCACGTACTTTGGGCAGTGGGCGGACATCTGCTACTTCACGGGCATAGGCGATGGCTTCGTCCATCAAGCTCTGGGCCGACATGGCCATTTGGTCAAATAATTTCTGACCTGGCAGCATGCCCAACATGTCACTCTTGATGGCCTCGCCACTCACGATCATGTTCAACGCGGGCTCGACACCCAAAGCACGTGGCAGGCGTTGTGTGCCGCCAGCGCCAGGGATGAGGCCCAGTTTCACCTCTGGCATGCTGATGCTGGTGCCAGGTGCGCACACGCGGTAGTGGCAGCCCAGTGCCAGCTCTAAGCCGCCCCCCATGACGACCGTGTGCATGGCAGCCACCACAGGCTTGCTGCAGTTTTCCACGCAAGAAATCACGCTGAGCAAATTAGGCTCTTGGAAGGCTTTGGGCGAGCCAAACTCACGCACATCGGCACCGCCCGAGAAGGCTTTGCCGTGGCCAGTGATGACGACGGCTTTCACCGCGGCATCGGCCTGTGCTTGCGCAATGCCTGCAACGAGGGCGCGGCGTGTTTCTAAGCCCATGCCGTTGACGGGCGGGTTGTTCAGGGTGATCACGGCCACATCGCCGTGTACTTGGTAGTCTGCACTCATCGGTTTTCCTTTAGAAACGAATTGGATTGTTTTGTTAAGCGTTGGGCAGCTTGTAGTCTTTGAGCTGCTCGCGTAATTTGGTTTTGAGCATCTTGCCCGTGGCCCCAATAGGGATGGCATCGACAAACACCACGTCATCTGGGATTTGCCACTTGGCAGTTTTGCCCTCGTAGAAAGCCAGCAACTCTTCGCGGCTCAGCTGGGCGTCTGGTTTTTTCACCACCGCCACGATGGGGCGCTCATCCCACTTAGGGTGCGCCACGCCAATACAGGCCGCCATCGCCACAGCTGGGTGCGCCACGGCGATGTTTTCTATGTCAATCGAGCTGATCCACTCACCGCCCGACTTGATGACGTCTTTGCTGCGGTCCGTGATTTGCATGAAACCATCGGCGTCAATGGTGGCCACGTCGCCCGTGGGGAACCAGTCGTGACCGTCTTTGTCTTTCACCAACGGATTGCCCTCGCCTTTGTAGTAATTGGCCACCACCCAAGGGCCGCGCACCAGCAAGTCACCATAGGCTTTGCCATCATGTGGCTGCTCGTCGCCCGCATCGTTGACGATCTTCATGTCCACGCCGTAGATGGAGCGACCTTGCTTCATCAGCAATTTCATTTGCTCTTCTTTGGGCAGCTTGAGGTGCTTGTTCTTTAAAGTGCACAACGTGCCCAAGGGGCTGAGTTCGGTCATACCCCATGCGTGCAGCACTTCCACCCCATAGTCATCGCGGAATGCATCAATCATGGCGGGCGGGCAAGCAGAGCCTCCGATAACGGTGCGTTTCAAGGTGGAGAACTTCAAACCACTGGGCTTCATGTAGCCCAGCAGCATTTGCCACACGGTGGGCACGCCAGCGGCGTAGGTGACGCCTTCGTTCTCAATCATCTCGTAGACCGACTTGCCGTCCATCCCTGGGCCAGGAAAAACCAGCTTCGCCCCCGTGAGTGCCGCGCTGTAAGGAATACCCCACGCGTTGACGTGGAACATAGGAACCACAGGCAAGATGGCGTCACGTGCAGAGATGCACATCACATCGGGCAATGCTGCCGCGTAGGCGTGCAAGGTGGTAGAGCGGTGGCTATACAGAGCCGCTTTGGGGTTGCCTGTGGTACCGCTGGTGTAGCACATGCTCGATGCGGTGTTCTCGTCAAACACAGGCCATTGATAAGTGGGACTTTGGCTGCCCATCCATGCTTCATAGCTGATGAGATTGGGAATACCCGTATCGGCAGGCAGTTTGTCGGCATCACACAGTGCTACCCAGTGCTTGACGGTGGGGCATTTGCTGTGAATGGCTTGGATGATAGGCAAGAACGTCATGTCAAAGCACAGCACTTGGTCTTCGGCGTGATTGGCGATCCACGCAATTTGCTCAGGATGCAATCGTGGATTGATGGTGTGTAGCACGCGCCCCGAGCCGCTAACCCCAAAGTACAGCTCTAAGTGACGGTAGCCGTTCCAAGCGATGGTCGCCACGCGATCGCTGAAGCCTAACTTCATGCCGTCCAAGGCATTGGCCACTTGGCGAGCGCGACGTGCCACATCAGACCAGGTGTAGCGGTGAATATCCCCCTCCACCCGGCGCGACACCACTTCGCCGTCGCCGTGGTGTTTGTCTGCGAAATCTATCAAGCCCGAGATCAACAGGGGTTGGTCTTGCATCAGTCCTAGCATGGTGTCTCCTCGTTATTTACTATTTTCGCACGATCGTGCTTTTTTGTGTATTGTGCCAACACTTTGACCTATTTCACTAAGGCCCACAAAAAACCTGCCTATGGATAACCCGACACAATGCAGGTCATGTTTCACCGTTCAGCCCTCCCCACTGCCGACTTCGCGTGGATACATACATCTGAGGCAGGCTTTGCCTCATTGGGCGAACCCTTTGCAACCCCCACGCAGCCCACGCCGTTACCCGCCGCACATTGGGTGGGCTGCAATGATGACTTGCGCAGCGAGCTCGGCTTGCCCGCTGACTTATGGCAGCAGCAAGAAGCACTCGAGCTTTTCACGGGCAATCGACGACTCACCCAACACGCCACCTATGCCAGCGTTTACAGCGGCCACCAATTTGGCCAATGGGCTGGACAACTGGGAGATGGTCGCGCCTTAAACCTTGGGGCTATCCAAACGCCCCATGGCTTAGAAGAGCTTCAACTCAAGGGTGCTGGCCCTACGCCCTACTCCCGCCGTGGCGATGGGCGCGCGGTGTTGCGGTCCAGCATCCGCGAATTTTTGGCCAGCGAAGCCATGCACGGTCTGGGCATTCCCACCACGCGTGCTTTGTGCGTCACGGGTTCACCTGCCCATGTGCGACGTGAAGCGCTTGAAACTGCCGCTGTCGTGACCCGTGTAGCACCCAGCTTTGTGCGCTTTGGCCACTTCGAGCATTTCGCATCGAACGGCCAAATCGACGAACTGCGCGTATTGGCCGACCATCTGGTGAGCGCACATTTCTCAGAGTTAAAAGACAAACAAGGCGCTGATCGCTACGTAGCGCTTCTACGCGAGGTCACGCAGCGCACGGCGCAGTTGATGGCTCAGTGGCAGGCCGTGGGGTTTTGCCATGGCGTGATGAACACCGACAACATGAGCGTGTTGGGTCTCACGCTCGACTACGGCCCCTTCCAGTACCTAGACGGGTTTGACGCCAATCACATTTGCAACCACTCCGACACCTCCGGCCGCTATGCCTATGCGCGTCAACCGCAAATTGCCTATTGGAATTTGTTCTGCTTCGGCCAAGCCTTAATGGCGCTGATTGACGACCAAGCCCCCGCTCTGGCTGCACTGGAAAGCTACAAGCAAGCCTTCCCCGAGGCGATGGACCAGCGCATGCGCGATAAGTTGGGCTTGAGCGGCACACACGCAAACGACCGCACTTTGGTCGAAGACTTGTTGCAAGCTCTGCAGCAAGACCGCGTGGACTACACCGTGTTTTGGCGACGCTTGAGCATCGCGGTGTACGAATCCGCCCACATCACCCACGCGTTTGAGCCTGTGCGCGATCTCTTTCTGCAACGCGAAGCCTTTGATGTGTGGTGCGCTCGGTACCTAGACCGCTTAGGCATGACAAATCGTCAAGCTGCTGGTCATGCCATGCTGCGCACCAACCCCAAATACATCTTGCGCAACCACTTAGGTGAACTGGCCATTCGCCAAGCCAAGGAAGGTCACTTCGCCATGGTGCAAGACTTGTTAGAAGTGCTACACACCCCGTTTGACGAACATCCCACCTACGAAGCTTGGGCTGGCCTTGCGCCAGAATGGGCATCATCCATCGAAATCAGCTGTTCCTCATGACCATCCAAAAAACCGAACAAGAATGGCGCGACCTGCTCGCTGCCAAAAACGCAGAACCTGTGGCCTTTGAAGTGACCCGCAAAGCCGCCACCGAACGCCCCTTCACTGGCAAATACGAAGACCATTGGGAACCAGGCAGCTATCACTGCATTTGTTGCGACGCCAAATTGTTTGATGCTTCCACCAAGTTTGATGCGGGCTGCGGCTGGCCAAGCTTTCATACCGCGGCCAGCGAAGACGCCATTGCCGAGCACCGCGACACCAGCCACGGCATGGTGCGTGTTGAAACCGTGTGCAGCCAATGCGGCGCACATTTAGGCCATGTGTTCAACGACGGCCCCGCTCCCACAGGCCTGCGGTATTGCATGAACTCGGCTTCGTTAGACTTCGTGTCTAACCAATAATTGCCGTTATGAAATTACTGCTCGACTTCTTTCCCATCATTTTGTTTTTCGTCACGTTCAAAACGTGGGGCATCATGGCCGCTACGGCCGTGGCCATCGCAGCCACGGTGCTGCAAATTGGCTATCTGTGGCGTAAAAACGGATTCGTCGAGCCCATGCAGTGGGTTAGCTTGGGTGTGATCGTGGTGTTTGGCGGTGCCACATTGCTGACCCAAGACGAAACTTTCATCAAGTGGAAGCCCACTGTGTTGTATTGGCTCATGGCATCTGCTCTGTGGGTGGGCTACTTTGTGTTCAAACGCAACCTCATCCAAAAACTCATGGGCGCGCAGCTGACATTGCCAGACCATGCATGGCGTGTGTTGCTGCACAGCTGGGCCAGCTTTTTTGCAATCATGGGCTGCATCAATATATGGGTGGCCAACCACTTTGACACCGACACTTGGGTGAGCTTCAAACTCTTTGGAGGATTAGGCCTGATGTTGGTGTTTGTGGTGGCGCAAGGCATTTACATGAGCCGTTTCATCCAAGAGCAGCCAGAGGACCACACGTGAACATCACTGCACAAGCGCTGACACAAACATTACAAGAGCGCCTCCACCCGATTTTTCTTGAAGTCATTGACGAAAGTGCAGCCCACGCAGGCCACATGGGTGCAGATGACAGTGGCATGGGAACGCATTTTCGAGTCCGCATCAAAAGTCCTGTTTTCAATGGTCAATCACGGGTTGCACGCCACCGCCTTGTGTATGATGCATTGCAGGAATATATGGATTTAGGCTTGCATGCCTTGGCCATTGAAGTCATAGAAAACACTTGAGACCCGACATGAAAAAACAAATGATTTGGACCGCTGTTGCAGCCGCTGTTTTGGCTAGCGTGAGCATCAACGTCAACGCACAAAACATCGCGATCGTCAACGGCAAAGCAGTGCCTAGCACGCGTGTAGAAGCTTTGAAGCAGCAAGTCGCTCGCTCGGGCCGCCCTATCACCCCAGAGGTGGAAGCTCAGATCAAGGAAGAAGTCATTGCCCGCGAAATCTTCATGCAAGAAGCGCAAAAGCGCGGCTTGGATGCCACGGAGGACTACAAGGCACAAATCGAGTTGGCTCGCCAAACCATTTTGATCCGTGAGCTGTTCAACGAATTCCAAAAGACTTCAGCCGTGACTGACGCTGACGTGCAAGCCGAATACGACAAGTTCGTGGCGGCCAACGGTGGCAAAGAGTACCGTGCTCGCCACATCTTGGTGGAAACCAAAGAACAAGCAGAAGCCATTCTTGCCAGCCTGAAAAAGAACGGCAAGTTCGAAGAGATCGCCAAGAAGCAATCCAAAGACCCAGGTTCAGGTGCCAACGGTGGCGACCTTGACTGGGCTGCGCCTGGCAACTACGTGAAAGAGTTCTCTGACGCCATGGTCGCGTTGAACAAAGGCCAAGTGTCAGCCCCCGTGCAAAGCCAGTTTGGTTTTCACATCATCCGTTTGGACGATGTGCGCGAAGCTCAATTGCCCGCTTTGGCGGATGTGAAACCTCAAATCGTGCAGCAAATGACACAGCAACGCATGGCCGCTTTCCAACAAGAACTGCGCGCCAAAGCCAAGGTCGAATAAGTCACCTTCGCCCCTTGCTTACAGCGGCCTTCGGGCCGCTTTTGTTTTTCTAGATAATTCAAGCCATGTCTTTGCTCAACCACCAACTCGAACTGCTCGCCCCCGCGCGTGATGCCGACATTGGCATTGCCGCCATTCACCACGGTGCAGACGCGGTGTACATCGGCGCACCCGCCTTTGGTGCACGAGCCAGCGCAAGCAACACACTGCAAGACATTGAACGCTTGTGCAAAGAGGCGCACCGTTTCAACAGCAAAATCTTCATCACCCTCAACACCATCTTGCGTGACGACGAGCTAGAAGCCGCGCAAAAAATGGCATGGGATGTGTACCGTGCAGGCGCGGACGTGCTCATCGTGCAAGACATGGCGTTTTTCGAAATGGATTTGCCTCCCATCCAGCTGCACGCCAGCACACAAACCGACATTCGCACGCCTGAAAAGGCCAAGTTCATGCAAGACGTGGGCTTCTCGCAAATTGTGCTGGCCCGTGAGTTGACGCTGCCGCAAATCAAAGCCATTCATGATGTGCTCGACATGGATCGTTGCAAGCTGGAGTTTTTTGTGCACGGCGCTTTGTGCGTGGCCTACAGCGGCCAGTGCTACATCAGCCATGCCCACACAGGCCGCAGCGCGAACCGAGGTGATTGCAGCCAAGCCTGCCGCCTGCCCTACCACGTGACCGATGCGCAGGGGCGTTTCATCGCCCACGACAAGCATGTGCTGTCCATGAAAGACAACAACCAAAGCGAGAACCTCGCGGCTTTGGTCGATGCCGGTGTGCGCAGCTTCAAAATCGAAGGCCGTTACAAAGACATGGCCTATGTGAAAAACATCACGGGCCACTACCGCGTGTTGATCGACGAGCTAATTGAAGCGCGCCAATACTCCACCGACCCTGAGCGCCCACCGCTCAGTCGTGCATCGAGTGGCAACACCACGCTGTACTTCACGCCCAACCCCGAGCAAAACTTCAACCGCGAGTTCACCGACTACTTTGTGCAAGGCCGCAAAGAGGACATCGGCGCGTTTGACTCACCTAAGAACCCAGGCATTGTGCTGGGCGAAGTCATGGGCACAGGGGCGAATTGGCTAGACGTGCAGCCCTATGACAAAGCTGCTGTGCTGCACAACGGCGACGGCCTGTGCTACTACGACCTGCAAAAGGAGTTGGTGGGCGTGGCGATTAATCGTGCAGAGCCCAGCCCCAAAAAGGGCGTGTGGCGCTTATTCCCCAAAGACCCGATGGAAGGCTTTCGCGACTTACGCGCAGGCATGGTCATCAACCGTAACCGCGACATGGACTGGGTGCGTGGCCTTGAGAAAAACTCCAGCGAACGCCGCATTGGCACTTGGGTGGAGTTTGCAGAAACCCCGCAAGGCTTTGAGCTCAAGCTCACCGATGAAGACGGCCACACAGCCAGTGCCACTCTAAGCTGCACGAAAGAACTTGCTAAAGATGCGGTACGCAACGACGCCAGCTTGAGCGAGCACCTGAGCAAATGTGGCACAACGGTGTTTGAAGTGCTCAACCTGCAAATCAACCTCAGTCAGCCTTGGTTTGTGCCAGCCTCCTCACTCAATGCTTTGCGTCGTGATGCTGTCGCAGCCTTGGAGCAAGCACGCTTAGAGGCTTATAACCGCCCACAGCGTGCCGCATCCGTTGAGCCACCCGTGAGCTACCCCGAAGACTCACTCACCTATTTGGCCAACGTCTACAACCAAAAAGCGCATGACTTCTACGCCAAGCATGGTGTGAAAGTCATTGAAGCCGCGTACGAAAGCCACGAAGAGCTAGGCGAAGCCAGCCTAATGATCACCAAACACTGTGTGCGCTTCAGCATGAGTCTGTGCCCCAAACAAGCCAAAGGCGTGACGGGCGTGCAAGGCACGGTCAAGGCCGAGCCGCTTATGCTCATCAACGGCAGCGAAAAACTCACCCTACGCTTTGACTGCAAGCCGTGTGAGATGCATGTGGTGGGCAAGATGAAAAAATCGGTGCTCAACCAACGCATCAAAGAGATGGCTGAGTCACCCATCACGTTTTACAAAACCCGCCCATGAGCCATCCTCTGACGGCTGCTGTTTCCTTGTTCATTGGGCAAGTCAAGCCTTTGCCTGTGTCAGGCAAACCCACAGCCATGTACAAAACACAGGTGCATGGCCCCATTGCACTTGGCGTAGAAGGGTTTGAAGGTGACCAGCATGCTGACCTTCGCGTGCACGGAGGCCCAGACAAAGCGGTACACCTCTACCCCACACGCCACTACGTCAAACTTGCTGCCAAGTTTGACGAATCAGCCGCGCTGTTGGTGCCTGGCAGCATGGGCGAAAACATCGCCACCCCCGACTTAGATGAACACGATGTGCGCTTGGGCGACGTATGGCAACTCGGCTCAGCCCTCATTCAGGTGTGCCAACCGCGCAACCCGTGCTGGAAGATAGACGAACGCTTCAATGCCGACGGCATGGCCTTGTTCATTGACCAATACTTGCTCACGGGTTGGTATTGGCGTGTGTTGCAACCAGGGATGGTGCAAGCCAACGACACCTTGGTACTGCGCGAAGCAGCGAGCAACGCCCCTACCCTGCACCAAGCCATGACGCTGTGGCGAGCCCACCCGCCCGAGCTAGATGCCTTGGCCCAGCTAGCAGACACCCCAGGTATTGCAAAGGTGTGGCAAGACAAGATCAGACAGCGGGTGAGTTACTTGCTGAGCAATGGCTCAAGCGCTTAGCAGCAGATTCACCAACTGTTTGCCGCGTGCATCACGGTAAATATCAAAGTCTTTGTCAATTGACACCACATAAGCAATGCCTCGTCTAGCTGCTGTCTCGGCAATTGACGCATCCGCCAAATCCAAGGGCAAATCGGCAAAACGCTGACTGATTTCGAGCACTTTGGCTAGGCTCCAGTTGTCTGGCGAATCGACCACAACACCACCTTGTTCGACCCATGACAAAAAATCCAGCGCTGCACGGTTGTGAATGCGTCTAGACAATAGCGCGCACACTTCGGTCAAAACGGGCCATGTGGTCACCAAACGAACCCGCTCATTCGCTTTTAGCCATGCCAACACGGGTGCATGCCAGTTGTCGGCACTGTTGAACAAAGCTAACAAAGGCCCACTGTCGATAAGCGCTTCACGTGCTGATTGGCCAGCCAAGTACGACGGGCTGGCTTCATCTAGGGGCAATGAGTTGCTTGCCATATCACTGACGCTTGCTGCCCCACGCGTCGACCAATTCGGCTTTGCGGTTTTGCGCCAAATCGGCAGGCCCGTGGTAAAGGCCAAAGCGGTCTTTGCCTAGCTGCCAAGCGGAGTGAGTCTCGGGTTCTTTGGCTAAGTAGGCCGTCAAGGCATCGCGCATCACCTCGCTCAGGCTGCGGCCTTCTCTGGCGCAGCGCTGGCGAAGTGCATTCTCTAAGTCAAAAGTGAGTTTGACAGTGGTTGTCATGGCTGACTCCATTTGGGTAATACCTCAATTATTACCCAATCACTATCAGCGCATCAACCCCTGTTTAACCCACCCACTTGCGCGCATTGCGCCACATGCGCATCCATGGGCTGAACGCATCAATGCCGTCTGATGCGCCCACGTCAGTCCAGCTCATTTGCACGTTGCGGAACACGCGCTCGGGGTGCGGCATCATGGCCGTGAAGCGGCCATCGGCTGTGGTGACCGAGGTCAAGCCACCAGCGCTGCCGTTGGGGTTGAACGGGTAGGCTTCGGTGGGCTGGCCGTGGTTATCGACAAATCGCATGGCGGGCAGAACTTTGGCTGCGTTGCCACGTTGGCTGAAATTGGCAAAGCCTTCGCCGTGGGCTACGGCGATGGGCAAACGCGCACCAGCCATGCCTGCAAAGAACAAGGACGGTGACTCCACCACTTCCACCATACTCAAGCGAGCTTCAAAGCGCTCGCTTTGGTTGGTGGTGAAGCGCGGCCAATGCTCAGCGCCAGGGATGATGTCGGCCAGCTCCGCAAACATTTGGCAGCCGTTGCACACGCCCAAGCCAAAGGTGTCGGTGCGTGCAAAGAACTGTTGCATCTGCTCAGACAACACGGGGTTGAACGTGATGCTGCGCGCCCAGCCAATGCCAGCGCCCAAGGTGTCGCCGTAGCTAAAGCCGCCGCAAGCCACCAAGCCTTTGAAGTCTTGCAGCTTGGCGCGGCCTGTTTGCAGGTCAGTCATGTGCACGTCGTAGGCCTCAAAGCCAGCTTCGGCGAAGGCATAGGCCATTTCAACGTGTGAGTTGACGCCCTGCTCGCGCAGCACGGCCACTTTGGGTTTGGCGGCTACGCTGATGAACGGGGCGGCTACGTTGTCGGTGATGCCCGCTGGCAAGTAAACATGCATACCGGGGTCGGTGGGGTTGCCAGCGGCAGCGTGTTCGGCATCGGCGCAGGCAGGGTTGTCGCGTTGTTGGCAAATCTTCCAGCTCACGCTGTCCCACACTTGGTGCAGGTCGGCCAGCTTAGCTACGAACACCTCTTTGGTATCGCGCCACACGCTGATTTCGCCCTTGCCTTTGTCCATGGTGGATGACTGTGGGCGTGTTTTGCCCACAAAGTGGCTGTGCTTAGAGAGGCCATGCTCGCGCAAGGTTTGCATCACTTCGTTGCGCTCGGACGTGCGCACTTGCAGCACCACGCCCAACTCTTCGTTGAACAAGGCTTGTAGGGTCAGCTCTTCGCGACGGGCGCTTACTTGGCTTGCCCAGTTTTTGGTGTCACCATACTCAGCGCGGCTGTCGTTGATGCCGTCACCCTCGGTGATGAGCATGTCCACATTCAGCGCCACACCCACTTGACCAGCAAAAGCCATTTCGCATACAGCGGCCATGAGGCCTCCGTCGCTGCGGTCGTGGTACGCCAAAATCTTGCCGTGTGCGCGCAAGGCGTTCACCGCATTGACGAGCTTGACCAAGTCTTGCGCGTCATCAAGGTCTGGCACTTGGTCGCCTGCTTGGTTGAGCACTTGACCCAAGATGCTGCCCCCCATGCGGCGCTGACCTTGGCCCAACTGCACCAACACCAAGGTGGTGTCTTCGGTGTTGTTGAGCTGCGGTGTGAGCGTGCCGCGTACATCGGCGATGGACGCAAACGCGCTGATGATCAAGCTCACAGGCGAGGTCACTTTTTTGGTGTCGCCGTTCTCTCTCCATTGCGTGCGCATGGACAAACTGTCTTTGCCCACGGGAATGGAAATGCCCAACGCTGGGCAAAGCTCTAAGCCCACAGCTTTGACGGTGTCGTACAAGGCAGCGTCTTCACCAGGCTCGCCACAAGCAGCCATCCAGTTGGCACTGAGCTTGACGCGTGGCAACTCAAACGGAGCGGCCAACAAATTGGTGATCGCTTCGGCCACAGCCATGCGGCCTGAGGCTGGTGCGTCGAGTGACGCCAGTGGCGTGCGCTCGCCCATGCTCATGGCTTCGCCAGCAAAGCTTTGGTAGTCGGCCAAGGTCACGGCCACATCGGCCACGGGCACTTGCCATGGGCCCACCATTTGGTCGCGGTGGGTCAGGCCACCCACGGCGCGGTCACCAATGGTGACGAGGAAACGTTTGCTGGCCACCGTGGGGTGGCTCAGCACATTGATGACGGCTTCTTGCAAGCTCACCCCAGTCAGGTCCATAGGGGCGCTGGTGCGTGCCACTCGTGTAACGTCGCGGTGCATCTTGGGTGGTTTGCCCAGCAGCACATCCATGGGCATGTCCACGGGTTGCACGGCGGCACCTTCATCGGCCAACGTCAGATGACGCTCTTCAGTCGCCACACCCACCACAGCAAACGGGCAACGCTCGCGCTCGCAGAAGGCTTTGAATTGCTCCAGCGACTCAGGCGCAATCGCCATCACATAGCGCTCTTGGCTTTCATTCGACCAAATTTCTTTGGGGGCCAAGCCAGACTCTTCCAGCGGCACGGCACGCAAATCAAAGCGTGCGCCACGGCCTGCGTCGTTGGTTAGCTCGGGGAACGCGTTTGACAAACCGCCCGCGCCCACATCGTGAATGGCGAGGATGGGGTTGTTCTTGCCTTGCGCCCAGCAATGGTTGATCACCTCTTGCGCTCGGCGCTCGATCTCGGGGTTGCCGCGTTGCACCGAATCAAAGTCGAGCTCAGCTGCGTTCGTGCCGCTGGCCATCGAGCTGGCTGCGCCGCCGCCCATGCCAATGCGCATGCCAGGGCCGCCAAGTTGAATCAGCAAGGTGCCTGCAGGAAACTCAATCTTCTTGGTCTGTTCGCTGTCGATGACGCCCAAGCCGCCCGCAATCATGATGGGCTTGTGGTAGCCGCGTGTCACGCCTGCCACGTCTTGTTCGTACTCGCGGAAGTAGCCAGTCAGGTTGGGACGGCCAAACTCGTTGTTGAACGCCGCGCCACCCAAGGGGCCCTCGGTCATGATTTGCAAAGGGCTGGCCATGTGTGCGGGGCGGCCCAGCGTGCTGTCCCACAGCTTCGACACGGTGAAGCCCGACATACTGGCTTTGGGCTTTGAGCCTCGGCCTGTGGCGCCCTCGTCGCGAATCTCGCCCCCGTTGCCAGTGGACGCGCCGGGGTATGGCGAAATGGCGGTGGGGTGGTTGTGAGTTTCGACCTTCATCAACACATGGTTGGTGGCGGACACTTTTCCATACTGAGGCAGGTCTTTGCCATTGTTGGTGGCGATGAAACGCTCAACCTGGTGGCCTTCCATGATGGAAGCGTTGTCCGAATACGCCACTACCGTGTATTGCGGGCTGGTTTTTTCGGTGTGGCGAATCATGCCGAACAGGCTGTGCGATTGCGCTTCGCCGTCAATGGTGAACTCGGCATTGAAAATCTTGTGGCGGCAGTGTTCGCTATTGGCCTGCGCGAACATCATCAACTCCACATCGGTGGGGTTGCGTTTGAGCTGCGTGAAGGCATTCACCAAGTACGCAATCTCATCCTCAGCCAAAGCCAAGCCCCAACGCTTGTTGGCGTCTTGCAAAGCCGCTTCGCCACCGCCCAACACGTCCACTTGCTCCATGGGCGCGGGGTGCAGTTCGGTGAACAAGCCTAGCGCTTCGTCGCGTGTGCGCATCACCGACTCGGTCATGCGGTCGTGCAACACATCGGCCACAGCGGCCAGTTGTTCGGATGTCAGCGTGGCTTTGCTCAACAAGCCGTCTTTGAGTTGGATGTGGAACTCGGTGATGCGCTCAATGCGCTTGAGCTGCAAACCGCAGTTGTGCGCAATGTCGGTGGCTTTCGATGCCCAAGGCGACACCGTGCCAAAACGTGGCGTGACCACCAGCAAAGTGCCTGCGGGGGCTGCTTGTGCGGGCTCGCCATAAGTCAGCAAAGCGGCCAGCGTTTGTTGCTGTGCTGCATCCAACGCTTCCTCGGTTGCAGCCAAGTGCACAAAGCGGGCGCTCAAGCCTGTGATTTGCGAGGAAATTGCCGTCAAACGAGGCAAGAGCTGTTGAACACGGAAATCGCTGAGGGCGTTGCCGCCTTCGAAAATGCTGATGTGCAGGGACACGAGGGAGCCTTGAGAAAAAGACGGAAATCGATTCGAGCCG
>JACCDY010240653.1_pt1 | contig 37280 bp, 34 predicted proteins | sample 7446391 | NCBI WGS metagenome assembly JACCDY01 (sample SAMN15323451, study PRJNA562643) | freshwater metagenome | isolation source: river surface water | place: USA:Blue River Watershed | collected 2017-08-18 | reverse complement strand
GTTATTTATTAAATCAATATATAAGTGTTATTTATTAAATCAATATATAAGTGTTATTTATTAAATCAATATATAAGTGTTATTTATTAAATCAATATATAAGTGTTATTTATTAAATTAATTTTTTTATTATATTTATAATAAAAAAAATAATGATAATTATTTAAAGAAAATTTATTTTATATAATAAATGGTAAAAGAAACTGAATATTATGATATATTACAAGTTAGTCCAAATGCGAGTACAGAAGAAATATCAACATCATATAAAAAATTAGCAAAAATAATTCATCCTGATAGAAATAGAAATGACCCAAATGCATCAGAAAAATTTCAAAAATTAAATGAAGCCAATGAAGTTTTATCTGATCCTGAAAAAAGAAGAATGTATGATGATTTAGGAAAAGACTATGATAAAGTACAACAAGGTGGACCTGGAGGACCAGGAGCAGATTTTTTTAGTATGTTTGGTGGAATGGGAGGAATGCCAGGTATGAGACAAAGACAAGAAGAAAAAGAAAATATTATTATGCATCAAACTGTTACATTAGAACAATTATATAATGAAGAACAAATTGATGTTTGTTTTAAACAAAAACATATGTGTTCTCCTTGTAATGGTGAAGGTACAAGTGATGGTAAAACAGCAAAATGTGACACATGTAAAGGTGCCGGTATGGTAGTTCAAGTTATTAGAATGGGTCATATGATTCAACAAATTCAAAGCCCATGTAATAGTTGTAGAGGTTCTGGTAAAAAATCAAATATTGCAAATAAATGTACAACATGTAATGGTAATGGGTTTAAAGAAAAAGATGTTAAAATTAAAATTCCATTAAAAGCAGGATTATCAGAAGGTCAACAAATTCAAATTCAAAATCAAGGTCATCATTTAAAAGATGGAAAATCAGATTTAATTATTGTTTTAAATATTAAACCACATCCAGTGTTTAAAAGAGAAAATGATAATTTAGTTGTTAATATTGAATTAAAATTATTTCAAGCATTATTTGGTTTTGATAAAATAATTGAACATTTAGATAAAAGAAAACTACATATTAGTCATACTGGTAAAACAGAATATAATCAGATGAGAAGAATTCCAGACGAAGGTATGAAATCATTACAAGGTAAAACTAGAGGTGATTTAATAATTAATTTTACATATTTATTACCAGATATTAGAAATATTGAACAAATGAATAATTTACAAGTATTATTAAAATCAGTAGATCATGAAGAATCAAATAAAGAAGTTGAAATAAGAGTATCTAAATCTAATCTAGTTAAAACTTTATTATTAGATTATAGTCAAGAAGCACATGAAGCACAAAATGAACGTTCACGTGCACAATATGTTCATGCAGAACAAGATGGACCTCCTCAATGTGTTCATCAATAATATGTTCATTTATGTTCATTTATGTTCATTTATGTTCATTTATGTTCATTTATGTTCATTTATGTTCATTTATGTTCATCAATAAATTGATTCACAATAAAAATAATATTAATTATATTTTTTTCTAATATATAATTAATATATTATGAAAATATATATACTAAGACATGAAGAAAGAACAAAAGATGCCTCTTTTTTTAGTCCATTAACAAAACAAGGACACAAAAATGCTCAAAATCTTGTTAATACATTGAAAAAATTAAATATAAATAAAATTTATTGTTCACCATATATTAGAACATTACAAACAGTATATCCTTATTCAAATAAATATAATATACCAATAAATGTAGATTATGGATTAGTTGAAATATTACATGAATCAATAGTACCACAAAAATCATATGATGTAGAATTACCTGATTATATGGGTGAATATTTTAATGTAAATAAAAGTTATTATCCATTAATTACAAATAAAGATTTAGAATATCCAGAAAATGATGAAAAATTATTAAAAAGAACAAAAAAAATATTTAAACATATAATTGATACAAATAAACATACAAATAATAATATATTAGTTGTAACACATCAAGGTCTATGTAAAAACATAGTAAATATTAAAAATAAAATAGAAGATTATGAAACAGGTCAATTATCATTAATTTTTAATAATTATGAATTATGTTATAAAAAAGTTTCTATATAATTTATAATATGATTAAATTTGAAAAATTTTTTAATAAAATAAAAGAAAAAAATAGTATTAATAATAATAATTTTTATATATATATAAAAAATTTTATAAATTCTTGGTTTATTTTATTAAATAATCAAGATAAGGAAGTATTATATGAATTAACATTTTTTTTATATAATAGAATACGTTATATATTTAATATAAATTATGATGATAGTATATATCAATTTACAAAAAGTGATAATCAAGATTTAAAAGCATTAGTATTATTATTATTACCATTTATAATAGATGAAAATACAAATATATATAATAAAATAGTTGATTTAAATCAAATTTTATGTTATAAAAATAATTTAAAACAAATAAATAAACAAATTTTAGAAGAAAAAAGAACAGATGTAATAAAAGAATATTTTAAATATTCTAATTTTGCAGTTGGATTATTAAATGAATATAATGATACATTATTAGATTTATATCCAAATAATGAAAAATTGATTTGGACAGTAATACATCATAATTTTATGAGTTTATTAGAATCATTAAATCAAATAAATGGTAAGTTATATATAAATTGGATAAATATAACTCCAATAACATTAGAAGAATATAAAGAGAGTGTTATTTATAAAAACACAATAAATAATTTAGAAGAAACAGTAAATAAAATATTAAACTCAGATAGTATTTTAGATTATAATGGTTTATATATTGGTGAATTTTATAATATTTATAGAAATATATTTTATGAATCAATTAAACAAATAAAATGGTTAATTTTTCCATTTACAATTAATAATAATAAACAATATATAATTCAATATATTGATAATATATTTGATATTGATGATATTTATAATTTAAAAGATTCATCATATAATTTAAAAGATTCAAAATATAATTTAAAATCATTATATTTAAATTTTTCAGAAGATGAGTATAAAATTTGGAAAACAATAATTGTTTTTATGGTAAATAATTATTCAGCAAAAAATGTTATAAGTATGGAAATAAAAAAACCATTTTTATTAAATCAAATAAATGAAGAAAGTAATGACGATGATTATAATTATACAATAAATAATATAATAAACAAAATAGAAAATAATGATATAAATATATTTTTAGAAAATATAAAAGAAAAGTTATTAATTGATTTTTTTAAAGAATCAATAGATGAATTAAAATCAACATTTTATTCAAAATTTTTATTTGATGAAAATAAGAAATTATACAAAAAATTTGTATATGTAAATAAAAGTACAAGTTTAAATTTAAAAAATTTATATAATATATCAAAAACATTATCACATAATAATATTAATAATAAATTTGAATTATTACCAACAAAATATAGTTCTTTATCAGAAATTGAAAAAATAGATTTTTTTAACAAATTTATAGGTAATCATTTATCAAGCTGGTTAAATATAAAAAAAAATTTAGAAAGAGAAAATTCAAGACAACTATCAAATAATGAGTATATTGGAGAAATTAATAATATAAATAGTAATTGGGAAGAAATAAGAATAGATATAATATTTGAATATTTAAGTTGGGGTGGAATATTATCTGAATTTAATGTTGATAAAAATTTTGATTTTGATACTGCTAACAATAAAAAAAAATTAAAAGAAGAAATGAAAAATAAATTTAAAAAAAATAAAAAATGGGAAGAAACAAATTATTATTTAACAAATGACAAATTTAGTAAATTAAAATATAGTGAAATTGATGAGAAAACTAATGTAGATATAAAAAAATTAACATATTTTGAGTATTTAATAAATAAAACACAATTTTATACATTTTATGCAATGGATTGGTTAGCTCAAATTAATTTTTTTAATCATTATTTAAATAATCGTATTATGTTTGTAACAGGTTCAACAGGAACAGGTAAATCAACACAAGTACCTAAATTATTATTATATTCATTAAAATGTTTAGATTATAAACAAAATGGTAAAGTAGTAAATACACAACCACGTGTTGCACCAACAACAGCAAATGCCACCCGTATAGCAAATGAATTAGGTCTACAAATTAATGCACCTAATCCAGATTTTAATAATGAACTAACAAAAACTAGAAATTTTCAAGTACAATTTAAACATCAAAAAAATAATCATGTAAAAAAAAGTTGTCCTTATTTAACATTAAAAATATCAACAGATGGGACATTATTTGAAGAAATAGTAAAAAATCCATTAATAAAAAATCAAGTTTATGAAAAAGATAAAAAATCATTTATTTATAGTGAAAAAAATAAATATGATATAATTATAATTGATGAATCACATGAACATAATATTAATATGGATTTATTAATTACTTTACTAAGAAATTCAGCATATTATAATAATGATATAAAAATAGTGATTGTATCAGCAACATTAGAAGAAGATGAGCCAATATATCGTGCATATTTTAAATATATAAATGATAATTTATTATACCCAATTAAAACAGTTGATAGTAATCACTTGTTATTAAATGAACCTTTTTTAATAGATTCAGTTTATTTAGATAGAAGATTTCATATTTCACCACCTGGTAAAGGAACACAATATGAAATAAAAGAAATTTATTTATCAAACAGTATAACATTTGGAGATAATGAGAAAAAAAATTCACAAATAACACAAGAAAAAGGTTATGAAATAATAAATAAAATTTGTTTAGAATCAACAAAAGGTGATATATTATTATTTGCAAATGGTCAAGGAGAAATTATAAAAGCAGTTGAAATATTAAATAGTATATTACCATCTGATGTTATTGCATTACCATATTTTAGTGAATTAAATGATAAATATAAAGATTTAGTTGTAAATATTAATAAAAAAATTGGTTTTATTAAAACAAAACGTTATAATGTTGCAAAAACATGGACTGAAGACTATATTGAAGATTTAAGTGTTCCAAATAATATATATACAAGAGCAGTTATTATAGCAACTAATGTAGCAGAAGCATCAATTACTATAGATTCATTAAAATATGTAGTAGATAATGGATATGCAAAAGTAAATAACTATAATTATGGTATAGATTTAATACAATTAAATGAAGAAAAAATTTCAGAAGCAAGTAGAAAACAACGTAAAGGACGTGTAGGTAGAACATCAGATGGAACAGTATATTATATTTATGAGAAAGGAGCAAGAGAAGATGTTCAGCCAAAATTTAAAATAACACAAACAAATTATGAACAATATGTTATAAAATTAATGAATAAACAAAAACTAAATACAAATAATGTAACAATTCAAAAAATATATATATACGGTGAAGGTTGGTTAAATTATGACCCAAATAACTATATTGATTTTATTATTAGTAAAAAAGTTATAAATGAAAAAATAAATATAATTCCATTAAAATATAAAGAATATTATGATAAATATAAAGATAATATAAATTATAAATCAAATATTATATCTATTATATATAATCAATATAAACAAAACAATTTACAACATTGGAATGAATTATATTTTAATTTTATGAAAGAAGAAAATTTAAGTAGATTTAACTGTTATTTAGATGGATTTGATTTAAATAATATATTAGATATTGATTGTGTATTTTATATAATTCATCCATTTGAAGATAAAATAATAAGAAATATTTTACATATTCCAATTGAAATAAATAATAAAAAAACTAAAATATTTGAGCACGAAGAATTTAGTAAATTATTAAACAGATTAGAAAATAAATTATTATTAGTTAATATAAAACCAGATAGAAGTGTAAATAATAATATTAGTTTTGAAATAAATACAAATAATTATTTTATAACTGAATTAGTAGAATATGTTAATAAAATAACATCATTATCATTTATTAAGAATTTTAATGATGGATTATTAATGTTATATGCACATGCATATGGTAAATTATATGAAATTATACAAATTTTTATACTAATAAAATTATCAAATGATTCTATTACTAATTTATTTATTGACCAAAAATTATTTGATAATCAAAATTATCAAGATAATCAATTAGAATTTTTATTTAATTTAGTAGAAAATATAAAAAAAAATTTTAGTGATTTAACTATTTTTAAAAATATTGATTATAATTATTTAAAAAATAAATATAAATCAAATTATATTGAATTAGCAATAAAATATGAAAATACTAAAAATAGTACAAAAAAAAATATAGATTTTACATATAATTTATATGATAAATTTGTTGAAATAGAAGAAAATGATGAATTATATACAGATAATGGTTTTGAAAAAATATTAAATGTAGACTCAATAATTACAAAAGGATTATATAATGAAATTAATAATATTAAATTTAAAATTAATAATTGGGAAAGTCAAAATAATTTAAAACCAGATATAGTTTTTAATTTTTTAACTACATTTACAATGTATTTGATTGATATATTAACAATAGAAAAAGATTATGATAAAAAATTTGAAGAAATTAATCCATTAAAATTTATAAAAACATATGAAACACAATTTTTAAAAACATTAAATACAAATAATACATTTGATAAAATATTAAAACCATTTATACATGCATATCCTTTAAATTTTGCAATAAACATTGAAAATAATCCATTTTATGTAACATCATTAAAAACAATAATTATTAATGTTGAAACAGAATTAAATAAACATCCATATTTATTTTATTTTTATATTAATAATTTTACTAATCAAGAAGTTTTATTTCAAAAAAAGAAATTACCCCTAATTGATAATGTTTATGAAATACGATTAACAAATAAAATAGATATTAAAATGTTATTAAGTGCATTACCATTTTATTATAAACCATCTAAATTTAAAACAAAATATTTAATAAAAATGAAAGATGATGAAAATAAATTAGATATTGTATATATAAAAAATCAAAAATGGCAATCATTATGTAATAAAATAGCAAATTCATGGTCAAATGAACCACTACCTTTTGAAGGTGCTAATGAATTAGAAATTTTATCAAAATATATAAAAAATATTAAAAAAGAATTACTTTATGAATAAAATATTTATTATTGATTATTTATTGATATCAATTTCTAAATTATCAAAAATATTATTATTACTAACACTATTACTAATATTATTACTTTCAATATCATCATCAAAGTCATCATTTAGTATAGTACAATCTACACTTTCTGTAGTTCTATTATTAATATCATTATAATAATTTTCAATATCATCAAATGTAAAAAATATTTTATATTTTTGATAATTAGAAATTATTTTATTTTTGTTAAAAGTATTTTGTATTTGGTCGTGTTTAATATATATTTTAGATTCAGTATTAGTATTGTATTGTATATTATATGTTTTAATTATTTCATTAATAAAACTATACATTTCATCAAAAAAACTTTTTTCAGAAATATTTTTTTCAATGTTCATAAATTTATCAAATAATAAATGAATAATAATTAATATCTTTGGGTCAAAATCAGAAATTTTATTTGACTTATATATATTTAAAATATTATTTTTAAATTTCATAATACGATAATTTAAACGAAATTTTACATATTGTTCATTATCAAAAAATTTAGTAAAATCAGTATTATCTTTTTGTAAATTATTAATATTATCTTTTTGTAAATTATTAATATTATCTTTTTGTAAATTATTAGTTGAAAATTCAGTTATATTTTTTATTATATTTGATAAATTATCATATTTATCAACAGTTTTTTTACTAGAAATAGAACAATTTTCAAACAATGTATTATATATTTCTTTATTTAATTCATCAGAATTACCAAGACATGCATCATTTAATGAAAGTAAAAAAGATTTATATAATTCTTTATTATTACTTTTTATATATCCTAAATTATTAATAATTAATTTATATCTTTCATTACATGCTGTAAAATTAAATTTTAAATCAAAAAATCCTTCAATATTATAAAAAATTTTGTTAAATATACTTTTAATTTCATAGGATAATATATCAAAATTATTTTTAATTTCTGATTCAATATGATTAATATCAAAATTTGAATTGTTATCCATTAAATAAAATAATATTTTTATATTACATTCATTTATATCTGTTCCTTCTATACTATTATTAAAAAATATAATATCATTATTATTTATTGTTTCTTTAATAATTGTATAAAATTCTTTATTAGAATTTAAATCTTTTATAATATCATATAAATTTTTTTTCATTTCCTTATTTATAAAATTTTGAATATTATTAATATCATAACTTATATTTAATGTGGTCATATTATATGAATATAATTCTTTATAATAATCATCGTATTTTTTCTTAAGTTCTTCTATAAAATTTTTATTTTCATATTTTTTATTATTAGTATTTGTATTATTATTTGTGAAAAAATAAGATTGTTCTTTTAATTCATCATAATTTATATTATATTCTTTTTTTAATTTTTTAATTTTTTTATTTTTACAAGAGTATAATAAATATTTACTATTTGAATTTTTTTTAATACTATCAATTAATTTAAACATTTCTTGATATTTATGTGATTGATATGTTAATAAATATTTATAATTATCTATTTTTTTAACTAATTTATTTTTTATTTTTTCTAAACCATTATCCAACATATTCATAATTTTTAATCTATTTTCTAATATTAAATGATACTGATGACTAGTAAATATTAGTTTATCAATTTCTTTCATTTTAATAGAATAATTAGATGTATTATTTATCATATGTGAAAAGAAATTATATCCCTTTTCATTTAAAGATTTAATATTAAAATAATTATTTTTAATAAGATAATCATAAAAATTTTCAGTAGGTTTTAATAATATTTTTCTAAATGATTCTAAATTTTTAATAGTTAAATTATCTTTAAAAAATCGATAAAATAATAATGAAATTTCTTTATTTGAAAAATTAAGATTAATAATATGATTATATGTTTTTATTAAATCAATATTATGATTAAAAGTTACTTCTAATAATTTTTTTTTTTCATTATATAATTTCATATGTGATTCAATAAAATTATTGATTTTTAGATATGTATTTATATTATTATTTTCAGGTTCATTTATTTCTTGTTTATTATAATTAATAGTTAATCCATTTTTTTCATCATTTATTTTTATTTCTTCTTTATAGCCATATGGGCGTATATTTGCATCTGATATGTTATAATTTTTTCCTAATGCTTCTTGTTTAATTAAATTAGCTAATTGTAAAAATCCTTCAATAAAAGGAGATATATTACTACCAGTAATACAATTAATTCTATCATATGGATTTATAAATTTAACTTTTATTTCTAAACTTTCAGTTTGATTTAATTCAAATGAATAATTTAATTGAAATCCAAATTTTCTAGCTTTTGATATTACTTGTCTTTCAAATACATTTGCATATTCAAAAACTAATACAGTTTCATAATCTTTTACTAAGTTAACACATCTAGAATTAATAATAAATTTTAAATCAATATCTGCAGAGAATTGGTCTTTTGAAATAAAAAAAATATCTTCTTTTTCAATCATTTTATTTAATTCATAAATATTCAAGTTAATATTATTAAATTGGTTTTCTACATCATAATTACAAGTCATGTTAAATTTTGTTTTACTTTCATTTTTTTGTTGTCCTGATAAATTAATATTTATAGGAGTTGCTTTTAATCCACCTCCATATGAACTGTTATTTTTATTATTTTTTAAATAATCAATAGTAACTGATATAGCACCCATTTTTTCCATTAATTGACATAATGTTTTTAATTTATATTCTATTCTTTTAACAGAATATGTTTCAAATGATAAAAAAACTTCTTCTGTTGAAAATTTTATTTTTTTATATAATGTATTTGGTTCAATAATATTTTCTAAAAAATATAATAATTTTAATTTTTCAATTCCAAGTTCTTTTTTTATTTTATCTTTAATTTTATCATATTTTTTATCTTCTGATTTTATAATTTTATTAATAATATTAATTTTACTTAATATTTCATATCTTATATAATAATTAAGATACGTAATTTTAGTTTTTTCAAAAAATGAAATAGATGGATTTAATCTATGAAAAAAGAAATTTGTTGGAAATATTACATATTCAGCATCTAATAAATTAATTAAATTTTTTTTAACATCATTAATATTAATTGATTTCATTAAAAAACTTTCTTCAATTGTTAAATCTTGAGTATCTAAAGTTGTAAATATATCATTATAGATATTAATATATTTATCGTTCATTATATTATATAATATTATATAATATATTTATTTTAAAATAAATATATTATATTATTAAAATTACCTGAATTAAAATTAAATAAATAATAATTAATAATTATTATTTATAAACTATTATTTTATTTATTAGTCATAACGTGATTCTTTTTTTGTAATTTTTATTATTTGTTCAATACTTGAAAAAGTTCCAGTGTCCCGATATCGTGGATATTTATTTACATAATTTTTATTTATAATATCTTGAATAATTTGTGTGTATTTTTCCTTAAATTTTGGTGATGTAAATAAATTATTATTGTAAATAACAAGTGGTTTTTTTGGTGTTAAATATATTTCTCTAATTTTTTCATATAATAATTTAATTTCTATTGAATCATCATCACTATTATCACTATTATCACTATCATCACTATCATCACTATCATCACTATCATTATAAACATTAAAGTCTAATAAATCACTATAATATCCACGTATTGTTGGAAATTCATAATAAGATATTCCATTAATATGTTCTATTTCTAAATAAATATCAATATAAAAATCACATCCCATTAATTATATATAATATAATATAATATAATATATATTTAAATATCTTTTTTACCAATCATATGGATTATATCGTGGTGTATCATAATTATAAATTTTAACTGTAAATTGACCTTTAGATGGATCCATACCTGGAACTGTAATTGTATCACCATCATAAATTTCTTTATTATTTCTATTTTGTAATGGTATTTTTTGTAAATATCCATTTTGTTCAATTCCTACATAATATTCCCATAAATTAGAACCTGGATAAGTTGGTCTTCCATATAATTGAACAAATTTTTCATCAGTATTTCTTGATAAGTATCCAATCATTTGATAAGGATCAGGAAGTCCTCTTGTGGGATAATTAAAATAACCTAATTGTAAAGGTTTATACATACGTTGATAATTATGTTCATATCTACGTTCTGGTGCAGTTAAAGGATCATAAACAACTCTTTTATCACGATTTCTAAAATATTTTAATAATGGTAAATTATTAAACATAGCCCAAGTATTTTGGTCAATATTTTTAGGTAATAATTCAAATAATCTATCTTTATAATTATATTCAAACCCTTCTATATTTTTATCAATAAATTTTGATATAACTAAATTTATTATAATCATTATTATTAAAATTAAAAAATAGTCATAAATATTCATATAATAATATTAGATTTTTTTATAAAACTAAATAATAATTTATAATATATTTAGTTTTATTAGTATTTAAATAATTTATTCTAGGATAAATAAATTTTATTTTACTTTTTAATAAATACGACACTGTTGCCAAATATATATCTAATTCCATATTATCTTCTATTAAAATTCTTGAATTTATTAGTTGATTAAATATATAATTATTTACTTGATTAAATGATGGATTATTAAATTGTGAATCATAAACATAATCAAATAGTTCACGTGATAGTGAATTTGGACTTCTACTTTCATTTTTTATTAACATTGACCATCCAGATATCCATACTTTTGTTTGAAAATCAAAAGTTCCTAATAATTCACATTTACTTTCATAAATAATTTCATCGTCTTTTATAATATTATAAAATTCATAACCAGTTTCAATAGTATCATATTTCATTCTACTTATTTCCATTTTTGTATTTTCTAAATATTTTTTATTCTCATTATTTTGATTATCATAATAATCTAATGATTTTCTAATAAAATTTACTATATTATCATCCATTAAAATAATATAGAAATTGTTTATGTTAAAAACTTATGTTTTTTAAAGTAATCTAAAAATATAGTTACTATTATTATAAAATAGTTACTATATATTTATTGAATTTCTTCCTAAATTATCTATGTGATAAATGGAAAAGGTTTAAAACAATAATATAATTTCTTATATTATCATTTTCTTCCTAAAATTTTCATAATATAATTATTAAATTATATCATAATAAATAGTGGAAAAGGTTTAAAACAATAATATAATTTCTTATATTATCATTTTCTTCCTAAAATTTTCATAATATAATTATTAAATTATATCATAATAAATAGTGGAAAAGATTTATACGTGTTCATAACGAGGGTTGAACTCGTGACCTTTGGCTCATAAGACCAATGCTCTAACCAACTGAGCTATACGAACAGCAGCTAGGGAAATTACAGTTCACCTAACTAATAATATATATTAATTTATTTTTAAATATTTTTTTATTCAATTTTTATATTTAAAGGTTTTTTATAAAAATTGATTTTTTATTTAATTATCTAATAAATAGTATTATTTTATGGAATTTACTAATAATAGTTTATTAGAAGAATTAGAAGCTACTAAAAAAGAATTAAATATTTTAAAAGAAGAATTAAATATTTTTATATTTATAATTTGATATCTTTATATTTATCATAAATATCATTATTAGTATTAGTTTCAATAATGATATCAGGTAATTTAATACGTAATTCATCAGGAATATTTTCTAATGTACATTTTTTAAAATTAACATATTTTTCCCAGTCATTAATAATAAATTTTAATTTATAGTCATTAATAGCATTATAGGCTATTTTATTATATTTTTTATTAATACAATAATCATACATATATGTAGTTACATCAACTAAATTTTTTTTTAGACAATTATCACATTTTGAACAATTAAAACCATTATATGCAAAATAATTTTTTTTCAATCCAAAATAATCTAATATAAAATGTCTTCTACATAATTTGAATTCAACATAATTTTTAACTATATTTAAATTTTTAATTTTATTATCATTTATTTTTTGTTTACTTTTATCTTTATCATTTTTAATAACAAAATATGTTCTATTTGCAGCATCTTTATCATAATATAATACAGTATGTGCATCTAATCCATCACGACCTGCTCTACCAATTTCTTGATAATATTCTTCAATTGATGAAGGACAACCAAATATAATAACACATTTAACAACTTGGTCGATACCCATTCCAAATGCAATAGTTGCAATAATTATTTTAGTAGTTGCATCAGCAAATTGTGAATGAACATTTTCTCTTTGTTTTTTTGATAAACCAGCATGATATGATTCAGAACAATTAGGAATAATTTTATTTAATGCATCTGAAATATTTTCAGAATCATCTCTTGAATTAACATAAACAATAATACGTTCATTAGGATATGTATTAATCCAATGTTTTATTAAATTTACTTTCATATTATATTTTTCGTCTTTTTTAAATTTAGGTTTAATTTTATCTGAAAGTTGAGGTAATTCTTTAATATCTAAAAATAAATTAGGTCTATCAAAATTAGCTCTAATAATTTCAGGATTATTTAATTTTAAAAACTTTTCAATATCTGTAATAACTTGTTGTTTTGCAGTTGCAGTAACAGCTAATATTGGAATTTGTGGATATAAATCTCTGAACTCTGCTAATTTTAAATAATTAGGTCTAAAATCATGACCCCAAGAACTTAAACAATGAGATTCATCAACTGCTAAAAATCCTAATTGATTATTTTTTATTAGTTTTTCAACTATATTTAATCCATCTCCTTCAATTAAATATTCAGGGCTCATATAAATTATTTTAATATCACCATCTAATATTTGTTCAATTTCATCTTGTTTATTTGTATTATTTGAATTAAGTGCACTAACAGGAATACCAATATTATTTAATTTATCTTTTTGGTCTTCCATTAATGATATTAGTGGACTAATAATAATCATTGTTTTTTTTGTTACAAGTGGTGGTAAAATATAACACATTGATTTACCATATCCAGTTGGTAATAATCCAATTACATCATTACCTGTTAATAATTCATTAATAACTGAATATTGTTTTTCTTTTAATTCAGAATATCCAAAATATTTTTTTAAAATTTTCGACGCTTTATCTGTCCATAACATAATATTTAGAATTATAGTATTATAATTATAAATATCAGTTTTTTTAATTTTTTCTTTAAAAAACAGATAGTGTATCACTTATTTTCTTCGAAATATTGATATTGTATCATTCATTGCTTCTAAACCACCTATAGTAGTTGCATATGTATCACTATATGATAAAAAATATATATGTATACTAATACCTAAAATAACTAAACATAATAAACATGAACAAATAGAAGGTAATAATACTGGATTTATTGGTGAATTCATATAACTATTATGATTTTTTTTATCATAATAAATAGTAGTGGTACCAACCTGTAAATTTTTATTTAAAGTATCTTTTATTTGATAATGTTTATTTTCATTATCATCATATTCTACATAAAATGAACAATTTGTATTTGAAATATCTTTTATATCACAATTTAAATTATTATCGTTAATATTTTTATAGGTTATTTTACTATTTTTTGATAATTCATATTTATCAAATAAATAAAATATACCACATAATGCTGAAATAAATAATAATGTGAAAATAAATAAACTACCATATGCTTTTAATTTTGCATAAAAACCTAACCCGTCTGCAATACTATCCATATTTAATTATTAATATTAATTAGAAAAATAAATATTAATAAATAATTAATAAATAATTAAAATAAATTAAAATAATTAATCACTATCAGAATCATCAGAATCTGATACAATTTCTGTTTTCTTTTTAATTATATGTTTTTTAATTGAAACAATTGAATCATCAGAATCTGAAGAATCAGAAGAATCAGAATCAGATTGTAATAATTTTGTACTAATAGTTTGTTTACTACTTGTAATATTATTAGATTTTTGTTCAATAATATTTTCAATTTTAGGTTGTGAATTTTCAATAATTGCATACATTTTACTAACTAAAATAGTTTTTTCTTCTTCTAATTTACAACTTAAAATATTACATGCTTCAATATCTTTTGCTAATTTATACCAGGCTTCTTTTAATTTTAAAAATTCTTCATGAATAATTGGGTCTTTTTTAACTGGTTCTTTTTTTACAACCTCTTCTTTTTCAACTTCTACAACAGGTTCAGGTTCTTTAGTTTTACTAGATTTCTTACTTTTAGTTTCTTTAACAGGTTCTGCTTCTTCAACTGGTTCTGCTTCTTTAGTTTTACTAGATTTTTTAGTTTTAGTTTCTTTAACTGGTTCTGCTTCTTCAACAGGTTCCGGTTCTTTAGTTTTACTAGATTTTTTAGTTTTAGTTTCTTTAACAGGTTCTGCTTCTACAACAGGTTCCGGTTCTTTAGTTTTACTAGATTTTTTAGTTTTAGTTTCTTTAACAGGTTCAGCAACTTCAACTACAGGTTCAGGTTCTTTAGTTTTACTAGATTTCTTAGTTTTAGTTTCTTTAACAGGTTCTGCTTCAATAACAGGTTCAGGTTCTTTAGTTTTACTTGATTTTTTACTTTTAGTTTCTTTTACTGATTCAACGGGTTCTACAACAGGTTCTTGAACAACTTCTAAAGTCTTAGCTTTCTTAGGAGGCATAATTTATAGGTTTTTAAGCTCTAAATATAATTATATCAATTTTTTTGAGTTTAATTAATAATATACTTATTAATCAAGTAAAATGAAATTAAAAATAAAATCAATCTAATTATTAATGATTTATAATAACTAATTCCTTTATATTGTAAATAATTATATAATTCATGATTATTAAATAATATAAATAATATAATTAATGTAATATATATATTATTATTATTTTCATTATTTTCATTATTTAAATTAGTATTTTTACTTTTATTATTTTTAATGTTTTTATTAAGTTTTTTATTTTTTTTATTTTTAATAAAATTTTTATTTAATGAACTATTAATAGGTTGATTCATTGTTCCAATTGTATATTTTTTACATTTATTAGATTCACATGGAAATATACTAGCATCTGATAAAAAATTAGTAGGTTTATATGAATCTTCATTATAATTTAAAATTTCATCAATATAATGTGATTTATTATTTATATTATTATTTGTATAATTATTATTGTTAATATTATTTTTTATTGAATTAATATTTGTACTAAAAGTTACATCATTATCAAAATCAAATTCATCCATTATTAACTAATTAGAAAAAATTATTTTATTTACATAATTCATTATATACATATTCTAAAACTCTATATTTATTTTTAACAATAACACGATTATATTCATCATTTTCTTCTTTAACCCATTCATCTTTTGCAGTATATGGTGGTTCTAATTTATATGATAGTTTAATTATTTTTTGAACTTCATCTAATAATAATGACCCTCTAAATTGTTCACTTGCCATAGTAAACCAAAAACATTTAAAAACAGGTTTTTTAATTAAGGTTCCACATGAATTAATATTTTTACCATCAAAAGTTTCATACCAAATATTAATATTATGTTTTAAAAATCCAAGTTCTAATTTAGTATGTCTTTCATCAAAAAATTCTTTTGCAAATAGTTCTAAATCACCTTGTATAATTTTTTCTTCCCAAGTATCACCATCAAATGTTACAATAGTTGTATTTAATCTGGAATCTAAAATATATTTAACATCATTAATACCACAATTAACCATATACATTGATTTATTATTTGATGTAGGTAAATATGTTTTAATTAAAATAGAATTATAATAAACATTTTTTTCTTTTAAATTTAATAATGTTGATACACTATTAATATTATCATTATCGTGAATATAATTACTTTTATTATCATATGTTAAAATATATAATAATTCATATACATAATCTTTAAATTCAGCAATTACTTGAGTTTCAACGTGAACATTAAATACTTTATTTCTATTATTAATATCAAGATATTTAGCAATATCATCTAAATAATTTTCGGCATTTGTTGTAACTACTTGATAAATATCTAAATCACAAATATTTTTTGTATAGTTTGGGTCTTTCCAATCTAATGATGGGTCAATATTTGATGATTTAATTAATAATATATCAAAGTTATTTGTATTTTCTAATATAATCTTAGAATATTCTTCATTTGTAGTCTCAATTTCGGTCATATATAATATAAATATAATTATATATTTAAATATATTATATTACATTTATATTAAATTAACTTATTTTTAAATAATCATAAACATTTTCTATTTTTTCTTTACCTTTAATTAAAATTGGAGATTGAGAAAAATATTTATTTTCATCATTTTCAAAAGGTAAAAAATTAGTTTTATCAACCATATATAAGTACCTTTTCTTTTTTAATTTTAACAATGAATTTTCTTTAATTTCTTTAATTGATAATGAATCATTAGATATTGTTTTTTGAATTTCATCATCACTAAATGAAAATGAATCAATAATTGCAAATTCAGGTTGTGAATAAGCAACTATAGTATTATTATCTTTTGGATATATTTTAGTATCAACATTATATGGTTCTTTTAATGAAATCCATAATTCATTTTTATCTTCTGTTTTACAAAATGTTTTTAAAATATTAATAATTTCTTCAAATGTTTTTTCAATATACCCAAGTTTTTTATATGATGTTATAATCAACTCTTTTTTCTTAATTAAAAATTTACTATCTAAATACTCTAATGGAAATTCTCCATTTATAATTTGTTCTTTATAAGTATCTAAATTTGTTCTAATTATTAATTTTATTTCTTCTAATAAATCAGATTTTATTATAAAATTATTAGTTGTATTTAAATTAATACGTTTTGATGACATTTTATAATGAATATTTGAACCAATACATATATTTTTTTTTTTACTTGATGCTACTTCATTAATTTGTTTATAAAATTCACTTTCCCAATAAATAGTCATTTTTTTTTCAACATCTTTATATTTATCATTTTTTTCTTTTTTTAATTTTTCAAATCTTTCATATAAATTATTTAAATAAGTATCTGATACAATTTTTTGATTAATAATATCTAAATCTATTATGTTAAAATCATTTTTTAAATCATCTAAATTCTTTTTTAATTGACTATTTAAACCAATTATATGACAAATAAAAATAAAATTATCCATATATATTTTCTATTAATATAATATATATAAAATGTCTAAATCTTTATCTATTGATAACGACATTGAGTATTTAACTTGTAATTCCAATTATTTAAATTTTAGTATAGATAAACATATGACTACTAGTTCTATACCTATACCAATTAATTCACCAAAGTCACCACAATGTAGTTTATCACAAGAAAATTTTGATAATTTATATTTTTTTAAATTACAAATTATTTGTAATAATAATGATTCATCATATTTTTATTATAGTGATACAAAAAAACATGCTAATTTAATTAAATCATTAAATAGAATTAAATATGATGATATTGTATCATATGAAATTAGTATTGATTGTTTTGATAATAATTATTATTTAAGTGATACTATTGAACATGAATCTTCATATTATGTTGGTAAAAATGAAAACTTATTTATTGAATTTTCACAGGATGATTTAGGATATGCTATTTGTAATTGTTATTTTATTAATAAAGACCTTGATAATATGTGTATTTCATTACCTAATTAATTTTTATAAAAAAAAATCTATAGATTAATATAAAATACATGAGTGAAGTTTATAGTCAGTCGTTGCCAACAAAATATAATTATAAAATAAATGAAGATGCTAATCAAATGTTTGTATTTGAAATTATTTTAACAAAAAATAATCAAAAAACTAAAACTATTCGAAAAATAAAAAAACATTATTTTGGTAAATTAATTAATGTTGATGAAAAAATTAATTATGATGATATTGAATCTGTTCAAATAAATATGTTTGATGTTAATAATCCATCAAATATTTTAGATGTTAACATAAAATTAAATCATATATCTAATTACACTACTTTTAATAATTCTAGTATTTATTTAGAATTTTATTCTAATATGGAATTATTAGAATGTAATTATAATTTAAAAAAATAAATCATATTTAAAAAAATGTTAGTAAAATTATTTAATGGCAGAATTAAGCGAAGCTTTTGAATGTTTTAATACAGAAAATAAAAATTTTCAAAATATTGATTATTTTTTCACACAACGAAATTTAAAAGAAAGTCATGAATATTTAGATAAAAACATGAATAGAAAAAATAAACATGTTAATATTATTTATAATTTTTTAGCAATTAGTGTACCAACATATAATTTAGTTGATAAAAATGATTTTTTCTTTGATATTGAAATATTTGGTGATTCTGGATATCATTATAAAGGAAATCTTAATTCTTTTAGAGGTGTAATTCCAAATTTAATGATACCATTAAAAGGTGATAAAAAAATATTTGTACATGTTAATTATAAAAATGATGAAAATAATGTAAAAGACTATATATGTTTTATTGAAGTACCTAAACGTTATCAAATTATTAATAATGCAAATAATATTAATAATATTAATAATAATAATGAAATTGAAGTTGAGTTATAATAATTATTTTGGTTTATTTAAATAATTCCATTTTGATGAACAAATTGGACAATTTGGTTGTGTTGAAACCCATGGATTAATACATTCATAATGAAAAGAATGCCCACAACCCCCAGTTACAACATATGAATCAATACATTTTTCCTGAGCGTAAATTGATTCAGAATTTAGATTACACCTACAAATAGTACAATCTGTATTTGAATTTAAGTTATAAACCCATGTATTTAATAATCTAATATTTTTAATTTCAAATTTAGATTTAGTTGAAGTATTACTTTTAGAACTCATAATATTTATAATTCTAAAACTAATATGATATATTTTCATTTTTTTTTAATACCTTTTCATACATCATTTTAAATCCTATCCAATCATATCCTATTATTTTATCAAATAATTCAACACTATTATCATTAATTGTAATAAATATTTGTGTTGGTAAATTTTCAACAGAATATATATTAATTATTTCTTGATTTAACTCTTTATCTACATCAATATAACAAATTGATAATAAAGGCATTTCTTTTAAATTATCTTCTTCTACTATTTTTGATTTTAGTTTTTTACAAGGCCCACACCATGATGCACCAAAATATAAACATATTATATTATTTTTATTATTTAATAAAAAATTATCTAATTCATCTATTCCATTTATTTCTAACATATATAATAATATATTATTATATTTTTATATATTATTTATTATTTATTATTTATTTTATATAGAATCAGAATCTGAATCTAATGATGAAAATGATACTAAAGAAGAATCAGTTGTTGATAGTTCACTGTCTGATAAATCATATTTTCTAGTTTTTTTTATTTTACGTTTACCACCTTCTTGTTCTACATCATTTGAACTACTTGAACTACTTGAACTACTTGAACTACTTGAACTATCTTTAGCATCAGATTTAGAACCATCATCAGAACCATCATCAGAACCATCATCAGAACCAGCATCATCAGAAGCATCATCAGAAGCATCATCAGAAGCATCAGCATCAACATCATCAGAACCAGCGTCATCATCAGCAGCATCATCAGCATCATCAGCATCATCAGCATCATCAGCATCATCAGCATCATCAGCAGAACCAGTATCAGATTCAGATTCTCCTAATGATCTTTGTTCTTTATGTTTATGTTCATCATGTTCATCATGATCATCATCTTCATCATCTTCATCATCTTCATCATATTCATCATCATCTTCATCACCTCCACGTTGTTCAACAGAACTTTCAGTTAATTTATCAGGTAAATTATAACTATTTTTTTTAGGTTTTTTTTCTTTTCCCCAACGACCCCCATTTTGATAAATTTCTTCACTAGAACTATCACTTAATCTATCAGGTAAACCATAATTATTATTTTCATTAATTTTATTATTATATCCTCCATTTTGTTGTATTTGTTCAATAGAACTATCACTTAATTTATCAGGTAAATTATATGAACCTAATTTTGAACTACCACCTTTCATATTTGAATTTTTTATAAAAGTAAATTTTTCACTAACAGTAACAGTTCCAGTTAATCTATCAAGTTCTAATAATTCATCATAATTATTATTACCACCTTTTTGATTATTTATAGATGAGTTATGAATTCTTGCTTTTAATTCTTGATATTTAGTTTTATATTTTAAATATTTTTTTTCAAATGACATTTATATATAAATATATAGAAAATCTTTTTAAATTTTTAAACCTTTATTATAATAAAATTTTCTATATTATAATAAATGTCACAAAAAGTTGTAGATAAAGTTGCAGATAAAAGATGTGCACCAAATAATAAATTTGAAGATGGTTCATGTTATACTATTGAGTCATTACAAAAAATAGCAACAGCATTTAATGCTCAAGATAAAAATAAAAATAATAAAATAAATATTTCAAATGATAAAAATGAATTATTAAATCAATTAACTAAAAAAATATCAGAATGTCAATCTTGTTGGTTAAGAACTGAATTAGTTAAAAATATAAATGATGATAATATTAATGAAACATTTAGACCAGTTGGACCAGAAGGAAAAAAAGAGTGGTTAAGTACTACAGATATAAATGATGTTGTTGAACAATATCAGGAAAAATATAAAGATTTTGTATTTTTAGGTGCAGTTCCATATGATTTTATGGAATTAAAAATGCTTGGTATTCAAAATATAAATTTAGATAAATTAGTAAAAGATGGTAAAACAAAAATAGGATTAGTTATAAATTTAGATGAACATAATCAAGATGGTTCACATTGGGTTGCATTATTTGCAAATTTAAAAAATAAAGAAATATATTTTTTTGATTCTGTTGGTGATAAACCTGGTAAAAAAATAAAATGGTTTATTAATGTATTAACAGATTATATTTATAATAAAGAAACTAAAGAAAACAATTCATTACAAGTTGGAGGAATTATGAAAATTATTAATAAAATTAAAAATAAACAAGTTAAACAAAAATATATGTCAATATTAGAAAATAAATTATCAGGTATTGATATCAGATATAATCAAAAACAACATCAATTTAAAGACTCTGAATGCGGTGTTTATTCTATTAATTTTATTGTTAGATTAGCAGGTGGTGAAACTTTTGATGAAATTACTAATAATATTACTAAAGATGATAAAATGAATGAATGTAGAGAAACATATTTTAGAAATGTTGTAATAAATAAATAAATTTTATAAACTTGATAAATTAAATGTCAAATTATGATTTAATTTATGAAAATTACATAATTGACCCTTACTATCTTTAAATACAATTTCTAATTTATCTAATACTATTTCATTTTCAAATTTTATTTCCGCATTAGTAACACCCTCATAATATAAAATTGCAAAAGGTGAAGAATTATCTATATTATTTAAATATAGATAAACTTTATCATCTCTTCTTAAATCAAAACATTTTTCAGCTTTATACGAATTATTATCAGAGTATGATATTGTAAAACCAAGAATATTAAAACTTAATGTTGATGGTAAAATAGAAAAATTTCTATCTCCACTAACAATTACTTTTTGTGTAATTTCATCTAATTCAAAAACTAAATTAATATCATTTGTATTTAATGAATCTATTAAACTATTAATATCATATTTCCCACTTTCTAAAATAATTTGTTTATTTTCATTATCAATTTCTATTTCAAATATATTATTAATTTCTTCTTCAATATTATAATTTATATATGGTATAGAATATTTTTCTAATTTAATACCTGTTACATTTTCAATAGGATTAAAATTATATGTATAATATGTTAAACTATTATCACTACTTACATCAATTAAAAAATTTTTTATTTTTGTTTTTGATTCTAATTCTTTTGTTTTTAATTCTAACTCTAATATTTTATTTTCATTTTCTTTTTTTAATTGTGATAATTTTTCAAATTCTTCTGCTATTTCTTTTTTTATTTGTTCAAATTCTTCTTTTTTTGGTTCTGTTTTTAAAATTTTTATTTCTTCTGATAATTTCATATTTAACTTTTTCATTTCATTAAATATATTAATATATTCCTTTTTCTCTTTTTCAAAGTTTTTCTCTTTTTTTTTACTATATACTTCTTCTTGAGCTTTTTGTATAATTTGTATATTAGTCATATCTTTTTCTTTATTTAATTCTTTTTCTCTTTCTTCTTTTTTTATTAATTCAAAATATAATTTTTTAATTTTTTCATTATACATTTGTTCTTCATTATATTGTTCTTGATTATTTGTATAATTTTGATTATTTCTTGTATTTATATATTCTCTATAATCTTGATTATTTTGATTAACTCTACTATCTCTATTATCTCTACTATCTCTGCTACTTATATAATCTCTACCATCTCTACCATCTCTATCATCTCTATTATTTCTGTCATATCTATTATTTCTGTCATCTCTATCATCTCTATCATTTCTACTATCTCTTCTATTATTATCACTATCATTTCTACTATCTCTTCTATCACTATTATCACTATTATCTCTATTATCTCTATTTCTATTTTTTCTTAGATCATTTATATTTGTTGGTTTAATATTATTTAAAGATTCATCATCAAAATGTACTTTTCCTTTATTTGATGGTATTTGAATATTTTCTCGATCATTTTTTAATTTTGATAATCTATCAGAAAATGAACTATTATCTTGTTCATATCTTGTGTCATCAGTTACACCAATATCATAATTATTAATACTCATTAAATCACCAGAATCATTATCAACACCTGATAAAAAATCATTATCAGAATTACTTCTTTTATTTTGCCTATTATTTGAGTAATTATCTGAGTTATTATTTGAATTATTATTAGAGTAGTTATTTAAGTTATTTGAGTTATTTGAGTTATTATTTGAATAATTATTAGATTTATTATTTGAATAATTATCTTCATCGCTTCTACATGATGTAGCTTTAGGTTTTAAAAAATCAGGTATATCTGAACCAGATGGTTTTTTTGATATATAAGCTTCATTATCTCTTAAAAGTTTAACATCATCTAATCTTTGTTTTACATCTTTACCACCTTTACTAAAATTATAATTATTAAATGAAGGTTCATCGGGAATAGAAGGTGCTAATGGTCTAAATAATGAATCTATTTCTGGTTCAAATTGACTTGCTAATTGATGTGTTCTTTTAGCCTCTTCCATGTAATAACTATTCGGACCATGCATTGAATTATTTGGATTATTTTGTTTTGATGGTTGTGCACGTTGTGGTACCTGAACAGGATTTTGAGGAGTTGATAAAAAATCCCTTTCAAATTTTAAACTTGATGGTTCTGGATTTTGTGGTTTTATTTTTTCTTGTAATTCTTTAATAGTATTGTTAAATGAATATAAATTAAATTGATTCAAAATTGTACTAAAATTATTTTGATTTATTTTACTTGAATCTATTTTTTGCCATACTAATTTCATATTTTTTATTAACATTTCTATAATATATCTTTTTTGTTCAGGTGACGAATTAAGTAAATTCATTTTTTGTAAAATTGTGTCATTTAATTTTTTAAGATTATTTTTATCAAAAAACATATTTTGAATATTATCCATTATACATATTTATTTATTTTCTTTTTAATTTAATCGCATTATATTTTTTTAAGTATATAAATATTTATATACTTAAAAAAAATTATATATTACTATTTACTTTTTAACCTTTTTCCCATAATTATTATACTTTTCTTGACGTGTATATGCTGCAAAAGCGGCTGCCTCTTGAGGTCTAAGTCCTACATCAACTCGTTCACGACCATTATTTACTGCATCCCAAAATGATTCATTTTCATCATTTAATTGCTGTTGAATTTCTTCAGCAAGTTTCCAATTACGAGCATCTTGTTCACGACGAGCATCATATACTGCATCCCAAAATGATTCATTTTCATCAATTAATTGTCTTTGAATTTCTTCAGCAAGTTTGCGGTCACGAGCCTCTTGTTCAGAACGAGCATCTGCTAAACTTAATGCTAATGCAAGTTCTAATTCTTCCTTTTCTGTTAAGGTAGTCATTTATGTTATAATTACTTGATTATATTGTATATGTTTTATTTATTATTTAATAAATTCTTATAATAAAGTAATTATAAAATAATATTTTCAATTTTTTTATATTTATACTGATTTTTCTGAATAAACAGAATTATTATCATCTTCTGCACCTTCTACATCTTCTGTACCGTCTACATCTTCTACTTTATTTACATCTTGTATATCATTTAAAACAGTTTTATTATTTAATAAAATATCAGTTTGAGTACCTAATACATTTGTATCACCTGCTAAAATTCTATCAAATGGAGGATAATAAATATCACTTTGAGAATATTGATCATCATTTAATACACCATGTATAATTAATGCCATTTTTGCACCATTTTGTGCACCATCTCTATGTGAATTACCAATACCATAACCAATAAATTTATTTTCTAATTTATCATCTGGTTTATGGTCATGTTTTAATACACCAATAATATATTTTCTTTTATGTGGAGGACCTTCATGATAAATAATATCATATTCAGGATGTTTCCATTCATTAGTATGATGATATTTTAATAAAATATCTTTATAATTAGAATCACAATATAATTTATCACTATAATCAATTAATGTTTCTAATAAATTAGTAATTAATAAACAACATGGTTCAAATCCATTTGATAAAAATAATGCACCAATAAATGCTTCAAAAACATCTTCATGAATTTTATCTAAATTACGACCATTCATATTTTCAATTGATTTAGAAATAATAAAAAACTTCCCTAATCCAATTTCTTTTGACATAATAGGTAAATTTTTTTTATCTTCTAATTTAGTTTGTAACCTTGTCATAAAACCCTCATTCTCATTTGGATATCTATAATATAAATACATTGAAACACATAATTTTAAAACTCTATCACCAAAATATTCATTTCTTTCAAAACTTTTATCAAATAATTCTAATAAATCAGTTGGATTACCTAATTCTTTTTTTGCAGCTTCTAAAATCTCTTGAGGATAAATACTTTTTTTACAATATGATTTATGTGTAAATGATTCAATAAAAACATTAATATTATGTACTTTATCTAATTTTACATTAAATTTATCTAATAATTTAATAATGTCTTGTTCAGAAACTAACACATTATTTAAATTGTAAGGAATTTGAATTGTTTCTTCATCTCCATCATTATTAATTACTTTAAATCCATCGTTCATATAGTTTGTAGCCATTATATATATAACTTATGACTTCTATAAATAAAAAGTCAATTTTTTTATTATTTAAAGATTCTTATATATTTATATTATTATAATAAAAAATGTTTGTTACTTTTATATTTTCAATAAATGATGAAACTCATTTTGGAAAAATAATTTATGGTAGTAATCAAAAAATTACTTATGATGTAATTAAAACTGATGCATTATATATTTTAAATATTACTAATAAAAATAATGGTTTTAACTATTTAACATATAATGACTTTTCTATTGGTATAATAAAAACATCAGATACAATAATTTCAAGTTTAGAAGAATGTAAAAATTTCAAAATATATATTGATAAAACAAGTAATATATATTATTATTATTTTAATAATAAATTAATTAAAACAATAAATACATATGAGTCAGATACGGAAACTAATTCAGATACGGAAACTAATTCAGATACGGAAACTAAACCAAAATCCGAATTAGATTTAGAAATTGATAATAATTTAGATTAAATATTTTTTATTTTTTAAATTAATATATTTTTGTTTATATTTTAAATATTTTTGTCTATATAAACTTTCAATACAACTTGTACTATCACATCCAGGAGCACCGCATTTACATGTTTTATCATAAGTAGGTTTTATAATTTTATTAATTATATTATCAGGAATTACAGTACTACTATGAAATTTATAGCGGGGTTGAACATCATTTATAATAGTAAAGGTGTATAAACGTTTTTCTTCATTATTTTTAATATTATTGGGGTTAAAAATATCTACATCTAATTTAGCATCAAATAATACAAGAGCATTATTGAATTGAGATTGATCCTTAATTGAAGCTGTATATGGGTAATGTAAATAACTATAACCAGGGATGCTCAGTTCAAGTGGTATACATAATTTATCTAATAAATTAAAGCTAATACTGTTTATTAGTGGTACTTTACTTTGATATACTTTATACCACATTGCCAAACCTTGTTGTACAGTATTAATAACACAAATATTTGTTACTAAACCACATACATCTATTACTAAATTTGATTTTCTGGTTTTTCTATTTTCACTAATAATATATTCAAATAAACCGGTTGTATATTTTTCATCAGCGGGTAAATGAATTAACTTATTATCACTAACTTTTTTATTTTGATTTGAAAGCTCTGTCTCATTTTGCATACGTATGTGATAATTAAATGCAGAATATGATTCATAATCACAATATTGTCCTTTTGTTAATGCAATCATATTAGTATTTGGCACCTTTGTAATATTATTAAGATTTAAATTAGTCTTAGATGGAGTAGATTTATAACTTATATTCTTTGCACCAAGTGCATTGGTTTTTTTTAAACCAATTGTATGCTGTTGTTTAGTATCTGAGTTTAATGTGGTGATTGTTTGAATAAACTCAGGAAATCCATAAAATAAATAAGATAAATCTGTTCCATGAACTTCTTTATCTCTAGGTATCCCTTTTAAAAAATCTTGATATTTTTGGTCTAATGACTTTCCATCAGAACTTTTTAAAATAGAATCTATTATTTCACCTGTAGTTTTTACTACACTTTCACCATTTTTTTTTGTAGTCATATCTCCTAAATAACGTCTATCACATTGACGTGATGTATCTCTGCAATGTGGGACAAAAACACCGTTAGCTGCATCAGTCTCGTGATATAATGATGAATGATATTCTGGATGAAAATCACGAGAAAAAACAATTAAATCATAACCACCACTTCTTATTTGATCACGAATTGCTATAGCTTGATCAATATAACCAGGTAAATCAGAAATGACAGGGCTTGCTAATGATCCGCCTTGAATAAAACAATTTTGAATATCTACTATAACTAAAACTTTAAATGTTTCGGTCATTTTATTAATATATAAAAGATTTAATTATTTTTTTTATAATTAGATTAAATTTTTTTTTTATAATTAGATTAAATATTTTTTATTTTGTATATAAATTGTATTTATTTGAAAAAGAATATTTTTTAATAATTGAAAATAATTTGGTGTATTATTTGATATATCTGAATAATTATATAATGTTTTCCACCATTTATTTTTAATTAAATCATTTGAATGATTAAAAAACTTTTCATGATAATTATGTAATTCATCTAAATATTCAAGTTTAATATTTTCTTCACCTGTTCGATTTCGTAAATGTATTTTTTCAATACATCTTTCTGGTGTTGAAGTTAAATATAAATAATAATGTGTTGGTAAATCTTTAACAATACTTTCAAACCATAAATTATATATTTGATAATTATATGTATCAATTATTTTTTTATCATATAACATATCCAAAAAAATATATTTATCAGAATAAAATGACCGTTCCATTACAATAATTGAATCTGGATTTAATTTAATTATTTTTTTTAATTCAGTAATTCTTGCTAATAATACCATCATTTGAAAACAAAAGCCATATTTTTTTTGATTTTCGTAATATTTTTCTAATAATGTTTTATTATCAGTTGTTATTGTATTCCATATATTAATTGGTTCTTGAAAATAAACTAGTTTATTTATAATATTCATATCAAAATGTTCATCAATTATATTTGTTTCTTTTAATTTTTGAAGCGTATCAATTAATGTTGATTTACCACATCCAATATTTCCATCGATAGATAATAACATTGCCATAATTTATAATATGTTAATTATAAATTAATTTTAAATCAATTTTTTTATATACCAAAAAAAATGTACTTATTTTTTATGATACCATGAACATTTTGGATAATACCATGGGCATTTCAAATAATATAAACCAGATAATATTATAAACATACTTGACATAATTAGGTTATTTACTTGATAGTTTTCAAAATAACTAGTAATAATATTATTTTTTTTCAAATGTTTATCCATTAATGAAATTATTTCACTAATTAATAAATTATAATTTTCTGATTCAAGATTATATGATTCAATATCAATTACTTTTATTGTATTTTCTAAATGTGTAGTATACATATCTAAATGATATTTTTCACATGAAGCTAAATAATCAATAGAAATATTATCTTCTCCAGCTCTCTTTCGTTGATTAATTCTTTCTTTTGATTTAATAGGGTCTGATTTAATAAAAAAGAATTTATGTTCAGGTAAATCTGAAATAAATTCATCAAACCATTTATTGTATATTTGATATTCATAAGGATTAATATTTTTTTGGTCATATAACATTTTAGCAAAAACATATTTATCAGTGTATAAACATCTTTCTGTTATAATAATTGCATTTGGATTTTCTTTAACCGCATTTTTTAACATATTTAATCTTGTTATATATGCCATCATTTGAAAAGAAAAACTATATTTTTCAGTATTTCCATAAAATTTTTCTAAAATTGTAATACCATCATGTTCTATTTTTGACCATTCTTTTACAGGTTCATCAACAAAAACATAATTTTTATTTTCTGATAAACGTTCTTTAAGATGTTTTAATATAGTAGATTTTCCACTACCAATATTTCCATCGATTGAAATAATTAATGACATAAATATAATATCTTATTATACTTATATAATTATAAATCAATTTTTTTAATTAATTATCAGTTGGTGCTATAATGTCTTGAACAATATCTTTATAAGACATCATTCTCATACGGCAACAATAACGTCTTAAACCTAAACTTAGTAATAGCTCTTGTTTTTGTTTAGATTTTTCTTCTTCAGTTAATTTTGGATTTGAACATATTTCAGCTTGTTTAGTTTCCCATTCTAAATTCTTTTGACCCAAAAAATAACCACATGTAGGACAAGTAGGATAAAGCATTATTATAATATAGTTTATTTTTTATATTATTTTATTTCAAATTTTTTTATATACTATTATAATTATGCAAAAAAATAATACATTTAATCCTGTTAAATTTAACAATGACTTTAATAGTAAAGAAGCAGAAGAACAAAATAATAATAATATTAATAATAATATTAATTTTGACCAAGATATTATTACTAATCAAATATTACCTCATAAACAACCTGTTGAAGATATTATTATTGGAATAAGAGATTTATTTTTTATTATATTAGATAAATTAGAAAATAAAGAAAATCCATTACCATTTATATTTGCATCAGAACAACGTCAATTTTGTTTTTCATTATTTTTAATAATATTTGGTGCTTTATTATTATTTTTAGCTACTCTTATGGTTTCACCAACAAATTATATTTAAGTTGTCAGTGTATCTCCTATAAATTATATTTATGTTGTCAGTGTATCTCCTATAAATTATATTTAGGTTTTCCAACTTCTTGTCTACAAATAGGACATTTATAATTATATTTTTCTAACCATTCATTTATACATTCAGAATGAAAATTATGCTTACACGGTAAACATGAAACACACTGGTCTTTTTTCATTAAATCTAAACATATATTACATTTATCTGAACAATCTTCATCTAAATTATATTTTTTTATTTTTAATTGTTCTTCTTCATCTAATGTACAAATAACATTTGAATTTAATTGTTGATTTTGTGTATTATTTAAATTATTAAATATCATATTTGATAAAAAATTAAATATATCTGTATTAATTTGTTCATGTTCTTCTTCATTATGTTCTTCATCATTTTCTTCATTATATTCATCATGTTCTTCATTATATTCATCGTGTTCTTCATGTTCTTCATCATGTTCTTCATTATGTTCATTATAAATATTATTTAAAATATTTACTGGTGCTTGAATATTAATAGGGTGTTGTAAGCCATTTAACATATTATTTAAAATATTTACTGGTTCTTGAATATTTACAGGATGTTGTAAGCCATTAAAAATATTATTAAAAATATTTACTGGTTCTTGAATATTATCTGGTTGTAATATTTCAAAAACATTTGAATCAATATTAATACCATAATTACTATAAAATTTTTTTAATATAGCATTCGCATTATTATTAGAAATATTTAATTCTATTAAATTTCTTTTTAATAATTTTATAATTTCATATTCATCATCAATTAAATCTTGATAATAAAAGCGTAATGCAAATAAATGTTCAAATTGTTCTTCTTCATTAACTGGTTCATCAACTTGTTCTTCTTCATTAACGTGTTCATTAACGTGTTCATTAACGTGTTCATTAACGTGTTCATTAACGTGTTCATTAACGTGTTCATTAACGTGTTCATTAACGTGTTCATTAACGTGTTCATTAACTTCTTCATCAAGTTCTTCATTAACGTGTTCATTAACGTGTTCATTAACTTCTTCATCAAGTTCTTCATTAACGTGTTCATTAACTGGTTCATTAACTAGTTCATTAACTTGTTCATCAACTTTATTAAATACATCTATTACTACATTTTTAACAATTTGTTCATTAATATATTCATATAAATCACTGTCGCTATCACTATTATATTCATATAATTTACTATCACTATCACTATCAATATTACTATCATTATCACTATCACTATCAATATCACTATCAATATCACTATCAGTTGATTTCATATTTATATATCCATATATAAATAATTTATTCTTATTTCAATTTTTATATAATTATATAATTATAAATATATTTAATTTTAATACAAAAAATCATATATTGATTTAAACACTGATTAACATATTATATAAATGGAATACAATTTTGAAAAAATTAAATTATTATTAAATATTAAATATTATAAAAATTTAATTAATGGGTGTAATAAAAACAATATAAATTCATCATTTTTAGAAAATAAAAAAAATAATTTAATAGTTCAAAATAATAATGATAATAACGTATCAAGTATTGAGAATAACATTACTGAAACTGACATTGTATCAGAAAATATAGATTATTTATATACAAAATCATGGAATAAATTAAATCAAATTCATAAAGTTATTAAAATTAAAGAATATATAAATAATTTAGAAATAAATGAACATGCAAAAGAAGAATTAAGAGAACAATTAATTGATATGATAAAAGATAAAAAAAAGAAAAATAAAGTAAATTATGATGAAGTTAAATGTAAAATTATAAATATTTCATCATTAGTATTTGTTGATGGGAAATATAAAATTGAAGAATAACTTTTTATATAATAAATCGAAGAATAACTTTTTATATATAATAAAATTTTTTTACTTATATAGTTTTATAGTATATTAGTAAAAAAATTGTTAAAAAGAATCATTTATAATATAGTATATAATTATATGGAATCATTAATAAATGAAATTATAGAAAATATAGATATAACTAAATTAACACATAAAAATACACTAGTTTTAGCTAATAATATACATCAAAAACTATGTTCAAAATATGAATGTATATCATATGAGCTTATATTAGAAATATTATTAAAAATGTTAAAACCAAAATATAAATTATCAAATAATGATTTTGACCAAAAATGTTTTAGAGAACATGAAAAATTATTTAAAAATCCAAAGATACCAAGTAAATATAAACATTTAGAAGAACACTTTCAAAAATTATTAGCTTTACCACAACCAGAACAAAAATCAAAAGAATGGTTTGCTTATAGACATAATAGAATTACTGCATCAGATACTGCAGCAGCAATAGATTTAAATCCATACGAACCAGTTGAAAGTTTTATATTAAAAAAATGTGATCCAACACATAAATTTTTAGATAATGAAAATGTATATCATGGTAAAAAATATGAACCTATTGCAACATTAATATATGAACATATTTATAATGCCAAAGTTACAGAATTTGGTGCTTTACCTAGTGAACATCATGAAATATTAGGTGCATCACCTGATGGTATTTGTTCATCAAAAACATTAGATAATAAATTTTGTGAATTATTGGGAAGGATGTTAGAAATTAAATGTACAGTAGGTAGACATATATATACTGCTGGTAGAATTGCAGGACATATTTGTCCTTATTATTATTACTTACAGGTTCAACAACAATTAGAATGTTGTGATTTAGAAAAATGTGATTTTTGGCAATGTAAATTAGTTGAATATAAATCTAGAAAAGATTATTTAGTTGATATGTGTAATGATACAAGACATACAATTGGTACAAATGATGAAGAAATACAAATAGATAATTTAATTAAAAAAGGATTATTATTAAAATTTTTACCAAAACAATGGGAACCTGAATTTGATGGTGATTCAATTGAATGGAAAAGTAAATTTTTATATCCACCTAAATTAAACATGGATGAAACAGAATATGATACATGGGTTATAAATACATTGGATAACTTTGTAAAAAATTATAAAGAATTAGCAGAAACACATTATTATGAAAAAATAGTATATTGGAAATTAGAATCATCACATAATGTTACAATTGATAGAGATAGAAAACTAATGAATGATATATTACCAATATTAAAAGAAACATGGGAATCAGTTAAATATTATAGATTACATTTAAATGAATTAGATAATTTACGTAAAATTGTTGATATTAGAAAAAAGTATAAAAAATTTGATACAAACATAGTTATAAATAATAATTTAGTAAATGATAAAATACTATTTTTAGAAACTCAAGATAAAATTAAAAATACTTTAAAAAAATCAGAAAAAAAATCATTTCCAAATAATGATGAAAATTGTGATTTTATTGACTAAAAAATTAAAAAAAAAATATAAATTTTCTTTATAAAGTTATATAATGGGAAAACCTAAATCAAATAATAAAGTAGATATGATGACTGGGATTAGAAATTTAGCAAAACTTTCTAAAAAAAGTTCTAAAAAAAGTTCTAAAAAATCTAAAAAAAGTTCTAAATATAATCAAGATTCCGATATTGATTTTATGAAAAATCTTTTAAATTCTGAATCTAGTGTTCAACAAAATATGAATAATATGAATAATTATTCTGGTCCTTTAAATGAACAAATGATGGGTCAAATGGGACATATGGGTCAAATGCAAATGCCTATGACTGTAAATCAAATGATGGGAATGCAACAACCTATGAATAATGCTAATATTAGTGCAGATATGATTAATCATTTTGACCAAACTAATGAACATGGATATCCTATTGCACCTAATGGTATTAGTAAAATGTTAGGACAACCTACTAGTCAATATATGCCTGGTATGCAAATGCAAGGTATGCAAATGCCACAAATGCAAATGCCACAAATGCAAGATATGCAAATGCCACAAATGCAAGATATGCAAATGCCACAAATGGGTCAAATGCAACAAATGCCCCAAACTAATTTAATTGGCGGTAAAGTTGATATTAAACATTTAGCAAAATTATATTCACCAAATAAACTTAAATAAATTAAATAACTTAAATAACTTGAATAACTTAAATAAATAAAATAATTAAAAATATTAATATTTTTTAATTATTTGATTTAATATATTTTAAATAATGGTATATTAATTAATTGACTAATAATATATGTATCATCATCTAATTTATTTTCATTACCATTTTCATCAATTTCTATTTTACCAATAGGATAATTTAATTCATAATCATATACAGTTCTTGTTTTATTATAATACCAATAATTTTTAACTTCAGAATATGAACTATCAGAAGTTTTATAAACTCCTTTAATTTTTCTAACTTGTATTTTTATTATAGATGAATCTTTTGAATTAGAACCATTATTAATTTTTTGGTCATACTCGTTTTTATCATTAAATGCAGGACCAATTGGCATATCAAATTGTGATTCTTCATTAAAATGAAAACATTTATATTTTGAACTCATCATATTATGAGCTTTAAATAGTTCACAATCAATTGCAACTTCTTTAATTGCTTCCATAAAAGATATTAAAAGATTATTTTTCTTTCTTGAAATATTTTCCATAACTTCATCTGATGTTTCTTTACCATTTTTTCTAACCATTTTATATCTAAAAACATCAACCTTTCTTTCATCCATTGGTAATCTTGCATGATGACATTGACGAATAGCTCTTCCAATAACTTGTTCGATTCTTACTTCATTCCAAAAAGGTTCCATTATATGAACTTGTCTAACACAATATAAATTAATACCTTCTGCACCAGCTGGTGAAATCATTATAATTTTTGCAAGTTTACCATGTTTATTTAATTCTTCATTAAATAATTTTTTATTAATTTCTCTTTGTTCTTTATCAATACTACCATGATATTCAACATATCTAAAATAATCATAATCATATTTATCATCTAATTTTGATATATTAAATTGTTCATCATTTTCTAATCCAATAAAACCAAAAAACTGTAAATAAATTTTAAATATATGTAATCCTTCCATTTCTACATAATTTGAATAAACTAAAACAGGACCTTTTGATTTTAATATATTAAAAATTATTGTCATCATTTTTGGAGAACATTTATATAATTCTTTAAAAAGTGTTGATTTTTTTTCAGATTTTTCTAAAAATGTACTAAAACTAGAATTATATTTTTCTTTAAAATTTTTAATATCATCTTGCATTGTATGTTTATTATTTTTATCTTTACGATGAAACTCTTTAAAATAATCTAATGTTTCATTTACATATGATTTAATAGCTTTTACATAATCTGCCAATTCTTTATTTTTTTTTATTAAATGAACTTTACTATTTTTTTCATTAGCTTCTTCTATAAATGTTGCTTCAGTTTCTTTTATTCTAAATTTACCAGGTCTTGGTCTTTGTTCACCATTAACTTTATCATTTACATTTGGAAATACAAAATTACATGCTTGACGTGTATATGCTCTATATGTTGACATTTTATCATCTCCTACTTTACCTCTTGACATTTGTCTACTTATTTTTTCTTTTTTCTCTTCAATATCTTCTAAATAATTATATGTTTCTTCTTGATATGATTCCATTACAATATTTTTATAATGTGTTACTTTTGAAGCATATTTATCAGGTGTTGCACCAATATAATATGAAACTAATCCCATTATACGACGTTGAAATTGATTTTTTGTTTCTTCATTTAATGATGCAAAATTGGATGATGAAATATACATTTGACTAAATATTGCTTCACTTGTGGGAAAAGCACCAGGTCTTAATAAATTAAATATTAATGCAAGTTCAAAAGGATTATTAGTTGCCGGTGTTGCTGATAATAACATAATACGATTATTTTTATTTTCTTTTTTTTCTTGTTGAATATAATCATAAATTACTTGAGCTCTTTTTCCTTTTTTACTAGAAACATTATTATATACATTAGTTATAAATCTTTGAACTTCATCAATTATAAATAAAAATGGTTTTGAACTATCTGCTTTTTTTATTTTTTCTAAAAATTCTCTATCTGCAAATGGTGAATCATAGTGAACAAATGTAAGATTTTTCATACGGTCTTCAGTATTTTCTTTTGATAACCATTTTGATAAATCTTTTAACCAAGGATCTTTATGTAATGCTGCTGGCATTATTAAAAATACATTCCATTTAGGTGTGTAATTATATAATACATTGTATACATTAATTGCTGTTACAGTTTTACCTGAACCTAAACCGTGATAAACTAATAAATCTTTAAAAGGTGATCTATAATCTAAATATGAACCAATGAATTTTTGATATGTTGTTAAATCATCAACTAATTTTTCATTACATGGGTCCTCTCCTTCTTTACGAATAATTTCAGGTAATAAAAATTTTTTAAAATTTTGCATTATCCAAGTTGGAAAAATTCTACCATTTTCTTCTAATACAATATTATCTGATTTTTTATAGTTTTGTTCTGTTGTATTATTATTTTCTATATTCATAATATATGAAT